>ERZ791579.977-NODE-977-length-17366-cov-9.506441_pt1 | contig 17366 bp, 9 predicted proteins | sample MGYA00509968_ERZ791579 | MGnify/ENA primary metagenome ERZ791579 (study PRJEB30046, sample SAMN00791924) | human gut metagenome | study: EMG produced TPA metagenomics assembly of the A metagenome-wide association study of gut microbiota in type 2... | reverse complement strand
GAAAATGGAGTGGAACGACCTATTATGGAGAGTTTCCGTGGTGGGCAAGCCAATACAATGACCGGCAGGCGATTGATTTCCGTATTGCGGGTATGACATGGGAACCGGTATTCCCCCGTGGCATGTACACTTTTCTGCCAGATTGGCGGGATATACTCTTCAAATATAAATTTGATGACGACCGTAACAATAAGTACAGACGCTTCATCGCCAGCCCTTTTGTGAATGATGAAGTGAACGCACTTGCCGAAGAAGCATTGAACAAAAGCTCCATCGGCATGGATGACATTACTGACTTATTGGCACTCACTTATTATGCAGGAAACTACGCACATAAATCCGTACAGGAATGTGCCATGGAAATACAAGACACCTACGTGCGTCTCGACCGCAGCATCGAAAACCTGCTCGAAGCGCTCGACAAGAAAGTAGGACTACAAAACGTGCTTATTTTCGTCACTTCCACCGGATATACGGACAGCGAATCGGCTGACTCGGGATTGTACAAGATTCCCGGCGGAGAGTTTTATCTCAACCGTTGTGCCGCCCTATTGAATATGTACCTGATGGCTACGTATGGCGAAGGAAAGTATGTGGAAGCTCACCACAACCAGCAGATTTATCTGAATCATAAATTGCTGGAAAAGAAGGAACTGAATCTGGCAGAGATCCAACAAAAGTCAGCAGAATTCCTGATGCAGTTCAGCGGAGTGAACGAAGCATATTCAGCCAACCGGCTGTTGCTGGGTTCATGGACGCCGGAAATTCATAAAATACGCAACGGCTACCACCGCAAACGTTCGGGCGACCTCGTAATCGACGTCCTTCCCGGATGGACTATCGTCAACGAGAACGGCGGCGAAAACAAAGTGGTACGTCATTCTTATATCCCTTCACCGCTGATTTTCATGGGACATTCCGTAAAACCGGCCATTATCCAGACACCTGTAACCATTGAACATATTGCGCCCACACTGGCACATTTCATGCGCATCCGGGCTCCCAATGCCTGTACTTCTGCTCCTATTACCGACCTACGGTAAAAATTTACTCACAAAAACAGGGAGCAAAACATAAATAAATCAGCATTTTAATGTAACTTTGCGGAGATTATTCGCCACAAATCCCACAGATTCACACAGATTAAAAAGAAAGATCCGTGTTCTATATGAAAAAATCTGTGTAAATCCGTGGAATCTGTGGTGCAGAAAAAGATAAATAATAAACTAAATAATATAACATGGGATTTAATGAATTTTTAAGCTCGATTTTCGGAAACAAATCCACACGAGACATGAAAGAAATCAAGCCCTGGGTGGAAAAGATCAAAGCTGCCTACCCGGAGGTTGAGAAACTGGACAACGACGCCCTCCGTGCCAAAACGGAAGAACTCAAAAAATATATCCATGAATCGGCTACCGCCGAACGTGCGAAAGTGGAAGAGTTGAAGGCAAGCATCGAGACACTGGAACTGGAAGACCGCGAAGAAGTCTTCGCACAAATCGATAAGACAGAAAAAGAAATTCTGGAGAAATATGAAAAAGCACTGGACGAAGTGTTGCCCGTTGCTTTCTCTATCGTGAAAGCCACTGCCAAACGTTTCACAGAAAATGAAGAAATCGTTGTTACCGCTACGGATTTTGACCGCCAACTGGCTGCAACGAAAGATTTTGTACGCATCGAAGGTGACAAAGCCATCTATCAGAATCACTGGATAGCCGGTGGTAACGATACGGTATGGAACATGGTTCACTACGATGTACAGCTCTTCGGTGGTGTCGTTCTGCACAAAGGTAAGATTGCGGAAATGGCAACCGGTGAAGGTAAAACATTGGTGGCTACCCTCCCGGTATTCCTCAACGCACTGACCGGAAACGGTGTGCACGTGGTTACCGTGAATGATTACCTCGCCAAACGTGACTCCGAATGGATGGGACCTCTTTATATGTTCCACGGATTGAGCGTGGATTGTATCGACCGCCATCAACCGAACTCCGACGCACGCCGTCAGGCATACCTGGCAGACATCACGTTCGGTACGAACAACGAATTCGGTTTCGACTACCTGCGTGACAACATGGCTATCAGCCCGAAAGACCTTGTACAACGTCAGCACAACTATGCCATCGTCGATGAGGTCGACTCGGTATTGATTGACGACGCCCGTACTCCGTTGATTATCTCCGGTCCTGTACCGAAAGGCGACGACCAATTGTTCGAGCAACTCCGTCCGTTAGTAGAACGTCTGGTAGAAGCACAGAAAGTATTGGCTACCAAATATCTCTCCGAAGCTAAGAAACTGATCGCATCCCACGATAAGAAAGAGGTAGAAGAAGGATTCCTCGCTTTATACCGCAGCCACAAGGCATTGCCGAAAAACAAGGCTTTGATTAAGTTCCTTAGTGAACAGGGTATCAAGGCAGGTATGCTCAAAACGGAAGAAATCTACATGGAACAGAACAACAAGCGTATGCATGAAGTTACTGATCCGCTGTATTTCGTGATCGACGAGAAACTGAATAGTGTAGACCTGACAGACAAGGGTGTAGACCTGATTACCGGTAACTCTGAAGACCCGACATTGTTCGTTCTTCCGGACATCGCCGGACAACTTTCGGAACTGGAAAACCAACATCTGACTAACGAGCAACTGCTTGAAAAGAAAGATGAACTTCTGACAAACTATGCCATCAAATCGGAACGTGTACACACCATCAACCAGTTGTTGAAGGCTTACACCATGTTCGAGAAAGATGATGAATATGTAGTGATCGACGGACAGGTGAAGATTGTAGACGAGCAGACAGGCCGTATCATGGAAGGTCGCCGCTACTCTGACGGATTGCACCAGGCTATCGAAGCCAAGGAACGTGTGAAAGTGGAAGCTGCTACGCAGACCTTTGCAACGATTACTTTGCAGAACTACTTCCGTATGTATCACAAACTGTCCGGTATGACCGGTACTGCTGAAACGGAAGCAGGCGAACTTTGGGACATCTACAAATTGGACGTAGTCGTGATCCCGACCAACCGTCCGATTGCAAGAAAGGATATGAACGACCGCGTTTACAAGACGAAACGCGAAAAGTATAAAGCTGTTATCGAGGAAATCGAAAAATTGGTTCAGGCGGGACGTCCGGTATTGGTGGGTACTACCTCGGTAGAAATCTCCGAAATGTTGAGCAAGATGCTTACCATGCGTAAGATTGAGCACAAGGTATTGAACGCCAAACTGCACCAGAAAGAAGCGGATATCGTTGCGACTGCCGGTTTGAGCGGAACAGTAACCATTGCTACCAACATGGCTGGTCGTGGTACCGACATCAAGTTAAGTCCGGAAGTGAAAGCTGCGGGCGGTTTGGCAATTATCGGTACGGAACGTCACGAATCCCGTCGTGTAGACCGCCAGTTGCGTGGTCGTGCAGGACGTCAGGGTGACCCGGGTTCTTCTGTATTCTTTGTGTCACTGGAGGATGATTTGATGCGTCTGTTCTCCTCCGACCGTATCGCCAGCGTAATGGACAAACTTGGTTTCCAGGAAGGCGAAATGATCGAGCACAAGATGATTTCCAATTCTATCGAACGTGCCCAGAAGAAGGTGGAAGAAAACAACTTCGGTATTCGTAAACGTCTGTTGGAATATGACGACGTGATGAACAAGCAGCGTACAGTGGTTTACACCAAACGTCGCCACGCTTTGATGGGTGAACGTATCGGTATGGACATCGTGAACATGATTTGGGACCGTTGTGCCAATGCTATCGAAAACAATGATTATGAAGGTTGCCAAATGGAACTGCTTCAGACATTGGCGATGGAAACTCCGTTCACTGAAGAAGAATTCCGTAACGAGAAGAAAGAAAAGTTGGCCGAAAAGACTTTCAACATTGCGATGGATAACTTCAAACGCAAAACTGAACGTCTGGCACAGATCGCTAATCCGGTTATCAAACAGGTATATGAAAACCAGGGACACATGTACGAAAACATCCTGATTCCTATTACAGACGGTAAACGAATGTATAATATCTCTTGTAACCTGAAAGCAGCTTACGAATCGGAATCTAAAGAAGTGGTGAAATCGTTCGAGAAATCAATCCTGCTCCACGTTATCGACGAAGCATGGAAAGAAAACCTCCGCGAACTAGATGAATTGAAACATTCCGTACAGAACGCAAGTTACGAACAGAAAGACCCGCTGTTGATTTATAAACTGGAATCTGTGACTTTGTTCGACGCCATGGTGAACAAGATCAACAACCAGACTATATCTATCTTGATGCGTGGACAAATTCCTGTACAGGAAGCTCCGGACGAACAGGCTGCCCGTCGTGTGGAAGTGCGTCAGGCCGCTCCTGAACAACGTCAGGATATGAGCAAGTATCGCGAAAACAAGCAGGACTTGAGTGATCCGAACCAGCAGGCTGCTGCCAGCCAGGATACTCGTGAACAGCAGAAACGTGAACCCATCCGTGCAGAAAAGACTGTAGGACGTAACGATCCTTGCCCATGCGGAAGCGGCAAGAAGTATAAGAACTGTCACGGTAAAAACCTTTAAGAAGTTGAGAAGGGAGAGTTGAGAGTTAAAAGTTGGGTAAGTAGGAGTTTCTATTTCTTTGCGCTCATTTTTGAATCAGCTTCGCTCAAAAGCCTTATTTAATTTTTAACATTAAGGTATAATCTCAAGTTTCAATACACAAAAGAAAGTCTCAAACGGTTAAAAACTGTTTGAGACTTTCTTTTATTCCTCCAAAATTGTACTTTTGTTCAAATTACTAAATAGAACAAAACTATGGCAAAATCTTATTCACTGGCTTTCGTCACTATCTTCCTGCTGACACTGGGCAGCTGTCAGAGTTTGGAACAGATTTCCATTGATTATCTGCAACCTGCCGACTTGAGCTTTCCTCCGCAACTCCGGAAAGTAGCTATCGTGAATAACACCAGCAACACCCCGGATAACAAACTAATAACAACGACTGAAAAAATCAAAGAAGGTACACCGCTCGTAAGTCGTGCAACTGCATACGCCAACGGAGATCCCAAGATTGCCACCGAATCACTGGCTGAAGAAATCGCACATCAGAATTATTTTGAAGAAGTAGTCATCTGTGACTCTGCTTTGCGGGCAAATGATAAACTGGCCCGCGAAAGTACATTGAGCCAGGAGGAAGTCCGTCAGTTAGCCTCTAGTTTGGGAGTGGATTTTATCATTGCATTGGAAAATCTGCAACTCAAAGCAACTAAATCTGTCCGTTTTCTGAATGAGTTCAACTGTTTTCAAGGAGCAGTAGACGTTAAAGTATATCCCACGGTGAAAGTGTATCTTCCCGAACGTAGCCGTCCGATGACTACGCTCCATCCTAACGACAGCATCTTTTGGGAAGAGTTTGGAGGTACTGCCGTAGAAGCTGCCACCCGCATGATTCGCGACAAACAAATGCTGGAAGAAGCGGCGGTATTTGCAGGGACAGTTCCGGTGAAATATCTCGTCCCCATGTGGAAAAAAGGAACACGGTATCTGTATACCGGAGGCTCGGTTCCCATGCGTGATGCTGCCATCTATGTACGCGAAAATTCATGGGACGACGCATACGAACTTTGGAACCAGGCTTTCGAAGGTACCAAGAACCAAAAGAAGAAGATGCGGGCAGCTCTCAACATAGCTGTTTATTATGAAATGAAAGATAGTCTCGCCAAAGCGGAAGAATGGGCGGAAAAAGCACAGCAACTAGCCAAGAAAATTGATAAAAAGAATATCACAGATAGTGTTCAGGCCAGCATTGACGATGTGCCGAATTATTATCTTACGTCCTTGTATTTAGCCGAATTGAAGGAGAGAAACGCTCAATTACCTAAGTTAAAATTACAAATGAGCCGATTTAATGATGATTTTTAAGGAAATTGTGTATCAAATCTTATTTTTTTTATACCTTTGAACTTATAAAAAGAAGGAACCCATGAAACTAAGCCAACAATCACTATCCATTATCGAATCGGCTATCCAAAAGGCAGTCGCTAAATATACATGTAACTGTGAACAAACAGTTGTAACCGACATCCATCTCCAACCGGACCAGACATCGGGACAACTTAATATTTACAATGATGATGATGAAGAACTGGCGAACATCATGGTCGAAGAATGGGCTACGTATGAAGGGGATGATTTCCTTGAAAGCGTGGAACCTTCTCTACGCAACATTCTTTGCAGAATGAAAGATGCCGGAGACTTCGACAAGGTGACTATCCTGAAGCCTTACTCTTTCGTTCTGGTGGACGAAGAGAAAGAAACCATAGCGGAATTGTTACTGGTGGACGATGATACGATCCTCGTGAATGATGAATTGCTGAAAGGGTTGGATAAGGAATTGGACGAGTTCTTAAAAGAGTTGTTGGAAAAATAATATACAGCATTTTTAGGATAGAGTTCGTTCAGAATTAATATAAATATCCGAAAGCATTATATAAAGAGAATCGGAAGCAAGCAGGGTATTTCCTGTTGCTTCCGATTATTTTTATAGATACTTCCCTATTGATTATTTATTATATTTGATCGAGATATTAGCAAGTCGAAGCGGCATGAAGCCCGATACGCCGGACGGAAGTCGAACAGGTCGCAATCTGATACAGATATTATCGCGGTTCAATAAGGCATCCGGCAACTTAAAGTCATAGACTTTATAACCAGGAATGTTCTTCTCCGTCTGTCCACCTGCAGCCGTTCTATCAAACTGTCCCAGAATGGTAAACTCTGAATTATCTACTTTCACCCATTCACCACTCATCGAATAAGCATATTCAACCACAGCCACAGGGCCACCTCCCCAACTTGCATTCATTTCAACCTGAAGAGACAGGGATGTAGAAATACCTACTGTCGATATTTTGTCTACGTAAAAATATGAACTTGTAGACCACGGTTTACTATTGAAAGCTCCTCCTCGCATACGCCCATAATATCCATCTGTGGTATTAAGATTCATATCTCCCCGGAAATCATCCTGGAAACCTAATATGTAATCTGCATAGGTTTGCTGGAAATGCTTATTCCCGTCTTTATTAAGAATAGCATTTGACTGCGATGCTTCTCCGCCTGTCGGATGATACTCCGTAAATGTAGAAGCACCTATTTCTTTCCAATCGGGCACATTACAATCCCACTCCACGAGCACCGAAGTGATCTCGTTCATATCACCGATATTGATGTCCTCTCTATGAAGCGGAAGAATACACAACCGGCTTTCGGAGATGTCAAAATTGGTAAGCTTGACTTTCGCTACGATTCCGGTGATGGTTCCTGAACCTCTAGGAAGTGTCTCATGCGCATAAGGAGCATCGAGCGAAGTAAGCATATATGTATTAGAGCCGTTTTTATCTCTGATGCAGGTTGGATAGTATCTGTAGTATGCCGGGAATTTCTCCACCCAATAATTTTTATTCGCCTTACGGTCGGCAGCTCCCGGATCGGTAGTCTTGAAATTAGTAAATGCGCCTACCGGAGAGGCAATCTCGACATCTTTTAAGGTCACAAGGCTGAATACCATATTATCCGTTAGTTCTGCGATTGTTTTTTCAGGAATCGTGAAGGTGGAAAGTTCCGAACTGATTACATGGGCGGCAGTGATACCGCTAATCAGTCTGTAGGTAAAGCTGCCCTCTGATTCTTCCTTTATCGTTCCATCTTTCAAACACAATGAGACCTTGGCAAATTGCGCAAATGTAATCAGAGACTCTGATTCAAATACCACTGTCTCCCCGGTCTCATTCTGAATGACATAACGATTGTTCGGGAAGTTTTTCGATGTACCAGTGGCAACGATCGTTCCTTCAATATATACATTGTTAGTAATTCCACCGACAGGATAGCCATAAACGGTTGGATAGCTGACAAGTTCTGCATTCGCATATTCAGAATATGCTTGCGACAGGTTGATTGTAGTCGTGGCTTTACGTTGGTATTGATCGTCATAACTCAATACGATACTTCCTGTGCGGGGTGATTGAGAATTTGTTTCCGTATTGAAATAAAGTTTTCCGTCACTTATCCGATACTCTTTCACCCATTCCACTGTCGGCGTAATCACAATATCCGTTTCAGGCACATTGGTCGAAATATCCATATTATATTCGCCTCCTTTGGTAAAGAGTTCCATATTATCACTGGCAGGAACTATAAATGGATAACGGGATAGTTGTTTTATCTTGATTACATCCGAAGTCTTCCCATCTTTTGTAAACACACGAATATCACAGAAACGTTCGGAATCACTGATATTTTCATCATAAGTCACTGTGAAATAAGTTCTTGATGACTGGGCTCCACGTATATCTGTAGAAAACCAGGTTGATTCTGCAAAGTCTATGCGCCACTCGGTATTGGATTTCACTTCAACCTGAACCGGAGTACCTTCAGCCTGAAGAATAATCTCATTATTTGTTATTTCCAATATGCCGGCTTCATTTTCGTCAGAGCATGACGGAAACATGATAATTGCCATCACAGCCCCAAAAGCTGCCCAAGCTATTGAATCTTTAATTTTCATATTCATCAATTATTAGATTTAATTTCACCTGTTTTATATAGTATCTCATAAGCTTCATTTCGATCATTCAACACAAAGATCTGAAACTTCTCTCCTCCCGGATAAACACGTGTAACAACATGTCCGGCGGGTTTTATCTTCAAACCGTCTTCACCCAGCCTGCTCCTGTTACTGTCTACCATACCGGCGGCAAAAACCGACCGTTCACCGGCATAAAGGCTTTGAGACAGCATCCGGCTTAGCGGAGCCGGTTGAGGATGATAGTAATCCCACACGGGAATCACGTAGGCTTGCGCTTTCACTTGGGAAATGTAGGTATCACACATAGCGTCAGAGTATGCATGATGATTGGCCACTACCACATCTGTTTCGCCCAGCAATGTAGCTACAGGTGTTTCTATGTCAAACCATTCCGGCGCTTTTTCCACTCCAAGGATATCTCCGCCCGAGAAGTAATCGAAATTACCGTATGTGATACGTATTCCGCAACTGCAACGGTTCTCGTTCAACTGTTCGCTCGAAGAAGCGGTAGATGGCACAAGCTCTTTGGAAGTCGTTCCGCTGCCTGTCCAAATTTTACCGTTACCCACAATATTACGTACTTCGAATGTAGGATAGGAACCCGGAGCTTTTAATAGTTTGATTTGTGTGTTACTTCCTGTCACAAACCCTTCATTCTTTTTACCTTCCCGGTCACGAGCGGCAACATATAATTTATAGTTTGAGATATGGGCACCCGTAACTTTAGCCGCCGTCGGATAATCGTATGTAGGATAGCCACGATCTATCAATGTGGAAATATCCAGAAGATTACCCACATGAGTTATTCCGGTAAGTTTGTAGTCCAGCCCTACTTTTTCGATTGCCAGTTTTCCATTTTGTCCGATATGGTCTGTATCGAAGTGAGTGAGCAAGGCATAATCAATAGCACCGTTATTTTTCAACGGCAATGAGAAATGTTTTATATATTGGGCAATCCATTCAGCAGGCCGTTTAGAGTCATTAGGAACTGCTTTCATAATCTCCTGGGTACCGGTGTGTACTCCCAAATCTCCTGCATCCAGCAACATGGTAGTCCCGTCCGGGAAAATAAGATAGGCTGCATTCCCTCTTCCCGTGCTAATCTGATGAATGTCCAAATAACCAGCCTGCCACTCCGGAAGGTATTCATACACTTTATCTACAGCATCATCCGGAAAAGGCTTTTCCTGTTGGCAACTAGCGAATGTAGGCAGCATCATAACGGCTCCTAGAAATAATATCTTACTATTCATTGTTTTATTCTTTAATGTTCTATTAATCAATTTGTTTAACACTGTATATACCGGCTTCCTCTTTCGTCATTTCATTGCCGCCTCCATATCCCGGATTCTGTCTCAAGACGTTGCTGACGGAAATTGATTTTTCCGGAATAGGAAAGAGTTCATAATGATCGTCATTAGTAGCTTTGTGATCCCACCAGGTGCCTGTTGTATATAAGCCCCAGCGACGAAGATCGGTACGACGACGCTGCTCGCCAAGAAATTCGACCATCCACTCATCGAGAATCCGATACTTGTCAATATTCGTTTCAGTCACCGGATCAGGGTCTACTTCATTCTCAAAGTTGCGTTTACGCACTTCGTTGAAAAGATTGGCTGCTTCTTTCTTATATCCGCTTCTGTATTTACATTCGGCAAGCATATAATAGATTTCTGCAAAACGAAGAACCGGATAGTCAGGATTAAAAGCAAGTGTCTTGTCTGTATTGTCCGGCACCGGCAGTTTGCACAAACGTATTCCCGAATTCTCTTCTCCGGTACTTATATTGGAAGGAAGTTCATTTACGGAAGAATATTCTCCGTCTTTCACTTTCTTAAATTGTGCTACCTGGTCAACAAATTCAAGAACCTCACCCGGGTATTCATACAGTCCCGTACATTTCACCTCTGTTCCACTTCTTGATATACGTTGTAATTTTCCGTAAAGAAACATTCCTTCGTATTTGCCATTTCCTTTATATACATACAATTTCTTACGAAGGTCTTTCGCATGAAACTTGGCAAAAGGACGTCCGAGTTTGTCCGTATAGGGATCACCATTGGGTTTCAGAGATGGTTGAAGATGCATACCGTTCGTAGAGGAATAGCCGCTAAGATCGAAATAGTTCTTCGCATTATAATGATTATAACGTTCGAACTGCCACTGAAACAGAGTTCCTTTTGCATATTGCGACTGAACGGACCACATCACTTCTTTCGACTTGTTATTTTCGAAGGTGAAAGGACCGAACCAGTCTTCTTCCAACTCGTAATAGCCGTATTTACCGTCTAGTAAATCCTGACAAATCTGCGCACATTCAGCAAAGCGACTTTCCCCTGTATAGACTTCTGCATTAAAATATAATTGAGCAAGTAGAGCAGCCGCGGTTCCTTGGCGTAAGTAACCTTCTTCCAGCATATCTGCTGTTTTTTTCTCTAGTTTGGGGATGGCGGCAAGCAGGAGTTCTTCCACATAATTAAAGGTTTCCCGTGCTGTGGAACGTGGAGATTCCTCTGTGGTAGAACGTCGGTAAATAGGCATACCGCCATAGAAATCAAGTCCTCTCAAATAGAAATAGGCCACTAATGTCTGGAGCTGCATCTGATGATCTGCCTTCAGTTCTTCCGTCATACCTAATGAAACATAGTCTACACCAGCTAAGTCTTCTTTACAGGCTAAAGCCATGGCTACTCCCATACCTACTCCACGCCATGTTTCTTCGTTGTTGGGGTGAAGTGGTGTCCAGTCATGGTGTTGCAGCTGGGCGTATCGGACATCATTGTAATGTATTCCTTTTTGTGTGACACACATCTCGTCTGTTGTACATTCCTGAAGAATGGCACGGTCGAATCCGTGAAACCAACGCCAGTGCGTGAAAGAGCGTACCAGAAAAGAGTAGACAGTTTCCTTAGATGTGAAATAAGTATCCGGAGTTACTTCGGAATACCACTTCTCATCCAGATTAGTACAACCGGAGGCCACCAGAAGGGTGAGGAAAGAGATTATAATTAGAATATTTCGTCTCATATCATTATATTAGTTTATAGGTACTTTACTATTAGAATTGGATTTTCATACCAAAGGTATATCTACGAGTTTCAGGATAAATATTATTAAACCATTCATAACCGGGATCCAAACCGTTCACATTCACTTCCGGATTCAATCCTGAATATTTTGTAAAACAGGCAACGTTACGGACGGTCAGGTAAAGATCAATCTTATCTATATACTTTTGCCATTTTTTCATGTTAAGAGAATACCCCAGGCTAATGGCATCAATCTTCAAGAATGTACCATCCTCAAGCCAGTAATCGCAAAGTTGCTTTACTTCTTTGATGTGCCGGTTATCAATGTATGCGTTGCGAAGAACATTCTGGCCTGCCACTTCAGAAAGTCCATAGTACATATTTATGGTATTGAACACATCGAAATCGATCCAGCTACGCAGGTTGATGCCTAAAGAGAGATTTTTGTAAGTGAAGGTATGATCCCATGATACCATCAATGCAGGAATGGCATTGCCGATATATCGTTTGTCGTCATATGTTTTTTTATCGCTAAGGATTACATTGTCATTCTTATCATACAGAAGCCACCTGCCATTGTCCGTGATACCGGCATATTTCCAGATGTAATAGCTTCCGATTTTTGTTCCGGCCTCAATTCTACCGGCTGATCCGTTTGTACCCGGTGACGGAAATCCTACACGATCCTGATAGGTATTATTGCCCCACAAAGAGGTAATTTTGGAGGAAGAGTGTGATAGGCGCATAGTAGTTGTCCAATTAAAGTTTCTGGTTTTGACGGGTACTCCTCCTATCTCGAACTCCCATCCGGTATTCTCAAGATTACCGTAATTCATGGTGGTTGTTTCATAAACAGCGGGAGGATTGGGAACGTTGATATTATATAACATTCCGGAAACTCTTCTCTTATAGATATCAAACTTACCAAAAAGACGGTTATTCAGAAATGCATAATCCAAGCCGATGTTAAGCTCTGCTTTCTTTTCCCAGTGCAAGTCATAATTGACGTTACGGGCCGGTCCATAAGAGGTGATCCATGTACCGTTATAAGGCCACATTGAATTGGAAGAATACATGGCAGTGGATGCTCCTGCAGAGAAATTGTTATTTCCCGTTACACCGTAACCAACGCGTACTTTAAGGTCATCGAGAAAACTGACGTCACGCAGAAATGCCTCATTGGATATACGCCATCCACCTGATACTGCCCAAAATGTTCCCCAACGATGATTCTTTCCGAATTTTGACGAGCCCTCGTGGCGAACACTTCCTGTAAGCATATAGCGGTCTTTATAGCTATAATTCGCCCGGCCAAAGAATGAAATAAGACGTTCACGGGGATATTTGTGGGAAGACATTGCCGCCTTTCCGTCCGAAAGCCAGCTACCTGTCCCCATATCCCAAGCCCCTACTCCATCCACAGGAAAATCGTAGTTAGTCATATTAAAGTTTTCAGAGTTATTTTCCCAATAACTATATCCGGCTACCGCACTAACCGTATGGTCGTCTGCAAAAACACGCATGAAATTGATGGTAGGTTCAAAAGAGACATTGACTGTTTTGCTATATGCATGAAATCCTCTTCCTTTATAACTTCCATTTAAAGAGGTTCTGTGTAACGCGGACGTATAATGTGTCTGCTGATACTGGCGATCTTCCCAGCCAAGAGTGGCTTGTGTCGAGAATCCGGCAGGCAAATTGAGCTTTACCGTCGCATCCGCCTTCAGCCATTTATCAACATTATCTGCCTGTTTCAACATTACTTCTGCTAAAGGATTGTAATATTCACTACCACCAACCAATACATTATATCCTGTTTCACTAGTGCTGTCATATACATGTTCCGTCGGATTCATCTTCAATGCCATGTCGAAATAGGAACTACTGCTCCGCTGATCCCGGTGTGCTTCCCGGTATTCTGTGTGCAAGCCTATTTCCAGCAAATCATCGAGAAGGTTAAAATTTGCATTGATGCGCCCCGAATAGTCTTTACGGTTGTCACCAATTGCGATACCTTTTTGATCCTGTGCCATAATAGTAGCATATATTTTAGCTGTATGGCCGCCGCCCGAGAGGTTGACAACATGGCGTTGGGAGAGTGCTCCTTCATTCAAAAGTTCACCGTACCAGTCGGTGGATGCACCTAAATCTGTTCCTACTCCGAACCTAACGAAAGCATCACGATCAAGGACCTGCGGTCTCCTGGAAACTTGCTCGGTAGAGAGTTCGCCCGTATATGATAAGGTTATGGGACCTTCTTTTGCTTTCTTGGTAGTCACTAAGATGACACCACCGGCTGCTCTTGTTCCGTAAATAGCACCTGCAGAGGCATCTTTCAAAACATCAATAGACTGAATATCTTCCTGACTGATAGAACGTAAATCACCTCCGGGAATTCCGTCTATCACAATCAAAGGAGAAGAAGAAGCATTGATGGACGCTACTCCACGCAGCTGGAAACTGGCAGAAGCATTCGGACTGGAAGTCTCGGAAACATTCATACCGGAGATTTTACCCTTTAAAGCTGTCGCAATAGTGGAGCCTCCCATTCCAGTCACTAAATCTTTGGATGATATGGAAGTGATGGAACTGGTCACTGCACGTTTCTCCATCGTTCCATAACCGATAACGACTACCTCATCCAGCAACTGATGATCTTCTTTCAATACCACTGACAAGTTTGTACGGTTTCCCACCTTTACTTCAAGAGACTGAAAGCCAATGTATGAAATCACCAATATAGCATCAGATGCAACCGTCAACTTAAATTTTCCATCCAAATCGGAAACTGTACCTTTCCCGACCACTCCTTTTTCCTGAATACTGGCACCTATTACCGGCTCTCCCTGTACATCCAATATGATACCAGATACAATCATTTTCTTTTCCTGTTGCGGTGACTGTACCTCAACAGACAGTATAATCTTCTTGTCTAGCACTGAATATCGCACATTAGTGCCAGCAAAAACTTCCTTAAGCACACTAAATATATTACTTCTATCAACTGATATAGATACGCGGCGATTCAAATCCACATGTCTGTTATTGAAAAAGAAATCAAAATCAGACTGCTCTTCAATCTCTTTTAAAATATCCTCCACCCGCTGATTGTGTACATCAATACTGATTAAAGTTTTTTGTGCATAACTATCGGACGCATAACATAGCCCGATAGAGCATACCAAGAATAAAATCAAAAGTCTCATAGATAATGGGATTTTGTTAGAAACTCGCCAAAGCGACTTTACCACCCATAAAAATTGGATGCTAAAATAATTTTGCATAAATTTGTGATGACTTAAAGTTAATAAAAAGTTTATCTAAGCTTGTCGCCAAACAAGCATCAAAAAGATTTACCGATTTCCATACGGGAAGATACGCCAATATCATCCCGTATGTTTTTTAATTAAGGGGCTCTGTCTTTCATTGCATTTTTGTTTTAAGGTTAATCAATCAGTATATTTCTATTTTGCTCTTTTCATCCTTCATATCCGGCGAATCAAGATAACGCCAGCGGATTTGAGAAGAAAGCCGAAAATATTCCAAAATACGTTCCAAACGTTGATTAGTAAATGTTCCCGTAAACGAGTCTCCTTTCAAGCGATCATTTTTAATAATGAATTCCACATTATACCGTTTTTCCAACATTCGCAGGCCTTCTTCCAAAGGAGTATTTCTGAATATAATCTTACCTTCTTTCCAGGCAATCTCCGATTCTCCGGAAGTGGCATAAAGCTGAACCTTATTATCTTTTGAATCATAGACCAATTTCTGTCCCGGATCCATCAGCACTTTTTTCGAGACATCATTTGATTTATAAATAAAACCGATCTTTCCTTCTACCAATGTTGCTGAAATCCGATCTTCTTTTTCGTAAGCCTCTACATTAAAATGAGTTCCCAGTACTTCTATTTGTGATTGATGGGAAGTGGAGACTATAAATTTCTTTTCCGGATTCTTAGCCACTTCAAAATAAGCTTCTCCCTGTAAAGTCACATTTCTTGTATCATTATCGAAACGTGAAGGATAACTTAGTGTTGATTCCGAATTCAGGTAAACAAGTGTACCGTCGGGCAGGGTCAATGAGGTCATCATCCCAGGATTTGTTTTCACTTCCATGATTTGTGCCAATTCCTGTTCGTTTCCTCCCCAATATTGGAGCATCAATGTAACGAGAAGTGGAATGAACAAAATTGCTGCCGCACGTTGTGCCCATTGCCACCACATTGTTCCCTTGTGGCTGTTACCCGACATTCTACTTTTCACCTTCAACAATGCTTTCTCCGTATCGACTTTCTTCATAACATTAACTGTATCCGTGGCAAGATAAAGAGCATGTATCTGTTTTGCCATCCGTCGATTTTCGTCCGATTCGCTCATCCACATCTCAACTTGCAGACGTTCTTCTTCCGTTGCCACTCCTTCACAATAACGGGGAAGCAGTTCTTCTATCGTATTTCTATCTGTTTTATCCATATCTTTTTTATTGCCTTTTACTATATGACAAGGAAGAATGGGAAGACTCCTAAACTAAAAACCATTTTTTTTCAAAAAATCTTTGTTTCTATCTAAAAAAGCTATATTTGCAGTTAAATTATGGAGCTAATACATGAAAGGAACTTATCAATCAGACAATGATTTTCTATTATCAGCCGTTCAACGCGGAGATCAAAAAGCATTCGATACACTGTTTCGGAGATATTATCCGATGCTGTGCGCGTATGGTCACCGGTTTGTCGAGTTGGAAGATGCAGAAGAGATTGTAGAGGATTCTCTTTTATGGATTTGGGAAAATCGGGAAACACTGGTTATCGAGTCCTCTCTTAATTCTTATCTTTTTAAGATGGTGTATCGCAGGGCTTTGAACAAGCTTGCACATATTGATGCCACCCAACGGGCGGATACCCGCTTTTATGAAGAAATGCAGGAAATGCTGCAAGATACGGACTATTATCAGATTGAAGAACTTGCAAAACGGATTGAAGATGCTGTCGCGGCACTGCCCGAAAGTTATCGGGAAGCTTTTGTGATGCACCGATTCCGGGATATGAGTTACAAGGAGATTGCAGAAACACTGGGGGTATCGCCCAAAACAATAGATTACCGTATTCAACAAGCGTTAAAGCAACTGCGCGTGGATTTGAAAGATTACCTCCCGTTACTACTACCTCTCTTATTTCCCTAGAGAGACGAAACATATAAGTAACCACCAATATTATTTCATTTGGCTATTACCTGTCAGCTAAAGTATTAATAGATAACTTGCGTTGTATTAAAGATAAACTTACGTTCCTCTAAGGCTAAAGTTCCCTTTGACCTGAAACAAACTATAAACGAAAGTTCCAATTATATAAATGCAACCTTCATTTTTATAAATGCAAGTCTCATTTATAAAAACAAAGCTTCCGTTTATAGATTTCTCTTAGACAAAAACAACTTTGGCAGTAAGGAAAAGGAAGTTTGCAATAAGGAGACAGTAACTTATCTATTAACTAACTTCATCTCTTTCTATAAGGAAGTGTAAACCAGAAAGTAGATCCTTTACCTTCTTCTGAATCTACTCCTATTTTTCCCCCGAGACGCTCAACAATCGTACGACAGATGGAAAGTCCTAAGCCGGTACCTTGAATGAATGGATTATATTTTACGAATCGTTCGAAAACATGTTCACACTGTTCGTTTGACATACCACAGCCGGTATCTGATACATAAAAATAAATAGTCGTCCCTTAAAAAGTACTCATCTGCGGGATATTGCAAGAAAACAGTG
>ERZ791579.976-NODE-976-length-17369-cov-2.973721_pt1 | contig 17369 bp, 17 predicted proteins | sample MGYA00509968_ERZ791579 | MGnify/ENA primary metagenome ERZ791579 (study PRJEB30046, sample SAMN00791924) | human gut metagenome | study: EMG produced TPA metagenomics assembly of the A metagenome-wide association study of gut microbiota in type 2... | reverse complement strand
TGGCAAGCACATCGCCCACCAGCAGTGCCTGCCGGTCGGTAACGCCGTCCGGGATCTTGTTCAGCCCCTGATCTGCAAAGGGCACCCGGACATACTCGGCCTGCCCGCCGTCGATGCGGCAGCCCAGCGCCCAGCCGCCGTTTTGATCGGTGCAGTTGTTCACAAAGCCTTTTTTGCAGAAAAAGCACTCTCCGCAGAAGGTCTCCACGTTCACCGTCACCCGGTCGCCGGGTTTCACATTGGTCACCGCACTGCCCACTTCTTCCACGATGCCCACCATCTCGTGCCCTACGGTGATACCGGGCACCGCCCGGGGCACGCTGCCATGCTTAATGTGCAGGTCGCTGGAGCAGATGCTGGCAAGGGTCACCTTTACAATGGCGTCTCGCTCGTGCTGCAGCACCGGCTTTGGTTTTTCCATCAGGGCAAACGTCCCCTCTGAAACATAGGTATAGGTCAGCATGCTTTTTACCTCCATGCGCTTTGATATTTCCGGACTTGAGTATACCACGCAGCTCTCCGCCGATCAGATCTTGGGCTGATACTGCATGCTGGACACATTGTAAACGGTAACAAAAGCCTTGGGGTCTTCCCGGTTGATAAAGTTCATCAGCTTCTGATATTCGCTCTTGTCCACGATGGTAATGATCTCGTTGTGCTTTTCCAGATTGTATGCACCGATGGCCTTGTACATGGTCGCACCGCTGTGCAGGTCATGGAGGATGAACTGACGCAGCGCCTCCTCTTTTTCGGTGATGATGCAGACGCGGCGTTTGATGCTGTTATCAAAGATGAAATGGTCCAGCACGATGCCGTTGAAGTAAGTACCGAGGATACTCAGCACCACGGTCTTTTTATCGTAGACCAGGGCCGCGGAAAGCGCCACACACATTCCCGACAGAGACATGGCTTTTCCCAATTCCATGTGCAGGTACTTGTTCATGATCTTTGCCACGATATCCAGCCCGCCGGAGGATGCATTGCGGTTGAACAAAATACTCAGCCCGATGCTGACCACCAGAATATAGCACAGCACGTCCAGCTCCTGACTGCCGGTCATCGAGCCGAACCCCGGGAACAGCTTTTCAAACAGCCCCAGAAACACCGGCAGCAGCACACTGGTGTATACGGTCTTTGCGCCAAATTCTCTGCCGCAGGTAAAGAACCCGATGATGAGAAGCACGACGTTCAGGATCATCGTAATGACCGACAAGGGCAGCGGCACAAAATTGGACAGCACGATGCCAAGGCCGGAAATGCTGCTGATGGATGTATGGCTCGGCACCAGAAAAAAGTAGACGCCCGCCGCAACGATCGCGACCGCCCCGGTCAGGACGGCCATCTCTTTCAGCAGTGCACCTGTCTTTACCTTCATATCATTCATCTTTGCTCCTCCAGAATCAAATTCTTTTCAACACAGTATACCATGATTTTCCCTTTTCGGAAAGGACCTGCACAAAAAAGACCCCTGCGGTGCATCCAGAACCGCAGAGGTATCGTTGCATTCTTATCGGTTTGCAAAATTCAGCGCCAGCAATGCAAACATCCAGAACCGTGTCCGCGCCGCCTTCGACAACACCGATGGCTTTCATGGAGGAGTGGATGAGAATTGTCTCGGTGCCGGTCAGCCCCATGGCAGCAAGATCCTGCTGGAGGGTCTGTTTTGTGTATGTCGTTGGGTGTTTTCAGATACACCCTAATGAAAAAGGCGTATCGTCTCTTGAATGTCATACCACTGGTTCCTGTTTGCCGTTTTTACCTGCTTCAGCCAAACATTTGACAAAGAACCAAGAAAGCCAAGAATCATTCGAATCAACGAACAATTCTGAGCTTTCTCATGCCACCGGCGGGGCTTGAACCCGCACTCTGTCGCCAGAAAGGGATTTTAAGTCCCTCGTGTCTGCCAGCCTTCAGCAAAGTCAAATTTCATTCGTTGTATCGTTCGATTTTTCATTGCGAGAGAGATTTTTCCTTCGCGAGCGAGAGGGATTCGCACTTTTTTATAAGATGATGGTATCACATTTTTTGCCCCATGTCAACCATGTAAAATTGTTTCATCCGATTGTGCTTGATCTTCGGAGCGTCCGGGACCCGGAGCTGCCGCCGGGGGCGTTTACTCTGCCCAGATGCGCTCCTCTGCTGCCTCTTTTGCTGAAATTTCCCCGGACATGATTTTGGGCTATGGTGTTGGAAATCGGTGCATTTTGTTCGATATGACGCAATTATCTTATTGGAAAACCGTCTGGATGAGATTTTGTAACTCCGTCCACACGGTTTTGGATTTTGAAAAAATTATTTCAGTTTTGCAAGAATCTCGTCTGCACTCACGCCTTCAGCCAACAGCTTTTTCAGCACAGCCTCTGCCTCATTCTTCTTCGCTGCTTCGGCGGCCTTCTGATCAGCCTCAGCTTTCTTGGCTTCCAGTTTGGTCAGTTCCTTCTGGACAGACTTGAGAGCAGCCTTCTTCTCTTTCAGGTCAGCTTTCAGAGAATCCATGTTAGCGGTGATAGATGCGATTTCCGCTGTGAGCGCATCCTTTGCGGACTGCTTTTCTGCAATCTGCGTTGTGAAATCAGCAGTCACAGTTTTGGGCTTATTCTTGCTACCTTTAGTTCTGGGCATAATAAAACCTCCAGAAAATTACAGTATTTTTAGTATAGCACTCTAATAATGTCGTTTCAATATTTGACCAGAAAAATTCAGCAGAATATTAATATCAATGATAACGGATCATTGTCATCATTGCGGCTACATTGAGCCTAATGTTTCTTTCTTGATTGTATAGGTTCGTTTCAGTCCATCCTTAACACTGTATTGAGGTTCCCATCCGATATTTTTAATTTTTCGAGTATCCAAAAGTGCATAGGTTGCTTTAGATACACTTTCATTGTTCTCAATTTTATAGCGCACTTTTAAATTAGCCAGTGATGCAATATACTCTGCATATTCACCTAACGTTAGTCCTTCATCATCATCAGAAATATTATATGCTTCGCCATCTTGTCCATCCAGCAGCAATTTGAAAAGGCCGCTAACAGCATCTGCAATATAGCAGTACGAATACCTTTGTTGACCTTTACTTTTCAGAATAATATCTTCTCCAAGTACTGCTTTATCCATAAATTGGCTCATTGCCTTTGTATCGTGCTTTTTGTCTGCCCCAAAGACTCTCGCAAATCTTGCAATTACTGCATCAACCCCAAAGGCATTTCGATAAGACTGCGTTAGCGCCTCACAAGTTCTTTTGGCTTCATTATATCCAGACCTCGCAAGATTACAGTCAATATATCCACAATATTTTTCATCCATGGGGACTTCTGTACCTTGTCCATAAATTTCCACACTAGATGCTAGAAGGAACCGTGCCTTTTTCTCTACCGCCAATTTTAACAAGTTATCGCATCCGCATATATTTGTCATTATTGTTCCAACAGGATCTTCCGCGTATTGCTTTGGATGAGTATTAGAAGCCAAATGTATAATATAATCTATTTTCCCATCGTATTGCACTGGCTGCTCAACATTTGCCTTTATACACTCAAGATCTTCGCTTGATTTTCCACCTCTTCTCGAAAGTGAAATCACTTTTGTGTTCTCGCCATATTTTTGGTTTCGACACTTTATAATATCAATAAACGCCGTGCCAATAAAACCCGTTCCCCCGGATATTAAAACTGTTTTATCTTTGATTTTTTCCCAATTATATGGAAGCTCGGCTATTACTTTTATTTCTTCTTTTTTCAAATTCGTCATTTTTTTATCCACTCATCATTCTTCGCACTTAGCAAGGCTTTAAAAATTTCGATGTCCTCTACCGTTGTAATCTTGATGTTTTTTTCTGAGCCTTTGGAAAAATAAGTAGTATATCCATATTTCTGCATTAGAGAGCACGATGCAGCCATATTTGTAACACCATCTTTAATCGCTTGATTGTGAACTGTCCATAATTCGTCAAATCTATACGAATGTGGTGTCTGTGTTCTCCAAAGTTCTTCTCTATTCAACGCCGCATTAGATTCTACGCCATCTTTTGAAACGAACACAACTTCAGTAGTCGGAATCACTGTAACAGCAGATCCAAACAATTTTTGCTTCACAAGATTATCTGTAATTACATCCTGCGGCAGCATAGGTCTATTACCGTCATGGATTACTACTACAATATCTTTGGTTTCTTCATTATCTTCTTTAATCGCTTTCAGTCCATTATAAATTGATTCCTGACCTGTCGCACCGCCAGTAATAATTCTCTTGAGTTTTGTAATATTAAACTGTTTTGCATATGCTTCAAGTACAGCACTCCATCCCTCTAAGCAAGATACATATATTTCATCAATGCTTGGATGTTGCTGAAATGCTTCTAACGTATAAATAATAATCGGTTTATTTTCAACCGTCAAAAACTGTTTCGGTAGATCTTGGTGCGTCCTGCTCCCAATGCCACCAGCTGTTAAAACTGCAATGTTCATTTTTTTCTCCCATTATCTACGTTTCTCAAGATACCACTTATATGACTTATTAGTATCCAAAATCAATCCACCATGTTCACTATTTGTATTAATTGGTGTCATGTAATCATTGCCATATAACATTTTCAAATTCCGGTCATAGTTTGCAAAAACAGGAATTTCAAGAAATTCAAAATCAACCTCTTTCAAATTATCAAAATCCGCCCGGAATCTCCTAATACGTTTTATCGGCAATGGCATACACAAATCTGCAACATATTTAGAATTATCAATATCGTTATACCTCGTAATTTCTTTTATAAATTGATTATAGATTGGCACATAAGAGTCTCTTAATAACTTATGCTTAAAATGCCTACATGCTTTTTTTAGATTGAAGTGTCTTTTGCCAACTTCATCGACCCATGGCTTATAGTAAAAGTAATCACCAGAATCTAATATTTCCCTATACTTTGTAAGCAACTCCATTCGTTTCAAATCTTGTTCTGCTAGTTTTTCTTCATCATCTACAACTGTATCAAACGGAAATATATCAATGAAAATCCCCTGATTAAAGTTGTTATTTCTTTGACGCTCATACTCGGTTTTAATAATGCCTGTCGTATCCGAATTTCTTAACTGGGCATGACCTCTAGCAGAGCCCTTGTCTGTTTCTTCTGTCTGCCAAAAATATGGCTTTTTAAATTCAGCTGGTGCAACCTCATTTAACTTTTCAAAATCACTCCTTAACATAGCGATATCCAAGTCATCATCCCAAGGGATGAATCCATGATGACGAATTGCGCCGAGTAACGTTCCTCCGTCTGCACAATATTTCAGCCCATATTTATTACAGACGCGCATAAATTCTTGCAACAGATCCAGTTCTACTGCCCATACTTCTTTCCTTTGTTTGGTAACAGTGTATCCGCACCGAACTTCTTCATTCAAAAATCCATCCGGCAGTTGAAGTTTAAGATCAACCATGTTTAACTTTCCTCCATACTTTTTCAAACATACTCTGAGTCCACACATCCCGTGTCACAAGGAGAAATGCTACATATACGCTGCATCCAACTGCTACCTGTATTGCAAGAAGCAATAGCGAATTCATCTGCAGTCGATTCAGATAAAACACTATACAGAACATAAAAATGCCTGCCAGCATCTTTTTTCCACCTGTTTTCAGCAATACAGAAATATTCCCATATCCACAACTAAATTTCACATACAGAACAGACACAACCGTTTCCGCAATAACAGATGCAATCGCAGCTCCTTCCGCTCCAAAACGTGGAATCATTAATAAGTTCAAAATCAGGTTTACTACAGATCCTGCAATTAAGTAGTTTGTACTCTCTTTTCGCTTTCCGCATGGCGTGTAGTACTGCGAACCCAAGCAATTACTAATGCCGATAATAACAATGATGGGCGAAAAGAGATATAGCAATCCAACCACTTGATCGTATCCCGGTCCAAAGAAGAACGGAACGAACGTTTTTGCAACGCCCATAATTCCGAAGCAACAACCAAATCCCATAAAGAAAATGTAGTTGAATGAAATCGCAATTTTCTTGTGAATCTCATCAAATCTTTTTTCAGCAAAAAGATATGCATTTCTAACACCAACAACAGAATTAATTGCAGTAAATACAACACTTTTTGCCAGATTAATAATTTTCTCAGCCTGTTGGTAATAACCATTTTGCGCAACATCACTGGTGATCAATCCCAAAAGAGTCTTATCCAAAACGGTATAAACTGATGTAGCAATCGTTGGAATGAAGTACACCAGTGTTTCCTTAAAATGCCTTTTGAACGACAATTTCCTGAAATCAACTTTAACAACGTAGCGTTTCATATAAGGCCACAAAGAAACATTTGATAGCAATGAAGTGAACGCCGTGATAAAAATGTATAAAAGCAAATCATCCTTAGATTTGATAAATATAAACAGAAGAACTATTCCGATAATCTTAAATGCAGAATTTCTAATAACTGTCAGCTTGAATTGTTCAATTCCGTTAAAGAACCATGTAATATCAAACATATTTGCAAAAATTCCAATTGATAGCACACAGTAGAAAATTTTGTATCTCGGACTGAACAAGCACAAAAATACCCAGCCAAATAGCGCAATTCCTGTAGTGCAAATCACCATCAATTCAATTTCCCAAAACAGCTTACTGCGCTCATTTACATCATCACGATGCGTTGAGATTTCTCGTGAGCCATAAGAAAGTGTTCCTAATGATGCAATTAACAGAAAAATGTACTGCACGGATGCTGTATAACTTTGGATGCCAATTCCCTCAGCACCAAGAACTCTTGAGACATAAGGTGCTGTAATAAAGGGCGTAATAACATTCAGTATTTGGTACGCTGTACTATATACGAAATTTTTCTTTATGCTTGGTTCTTTCATTTGCAATTTCCTTATAGATTACTTTATATTTTTCAATCAGGAATGTTCCTCCAACTGACCACATAATTTTCAGCAGTACAACTGGGATAAAGAGATGTTTCGTAACATTAAATTGCCAAAGTATCCTTTCCCAGGGCATCGTATTTAGCTCTATTAAATGCAAGCACAAAATCGTCAGGGATTTTTTCCCCAGCCACTGAAAAGCATTCCATGGTTTCATTTCCCATATGCCCAATTATGACACATAGAATTCCCATTCCTTTTGCGACATCCATGTAAGGCAGTCGCACTGTTCTGCCAGAAGTATTAAAATTCTTTTCCATCGTATAATTCATTTCTGCTCATCCTTAATGCTGCTTCAATAGTCGTATCCATATCATAGTACTTATACTCGCCCAAACGTCCACCGAAAATAACCTTCGGTTCGGCATCGGCAAGCTTCTTGTACTCGGCATAGAGTGCACTATTCTTGGCATCGTTTACAGGATAATACGGCTCGTCTCCGGGCTTCCACTCAGAAGAATACTCACGGCTGATGATGGTCCTGGGGAGGTCATTACCGTTCTCATCTTTGCCGAACTCGAACCACTTATGCTCAATGATGCGAGTCCATGGTGTCTCCCGGTCAGTGTAGTTGACAGCAGCGTTCCCCTGAAAATTGGGCTTGTCCAACAACTCGTTTTCAAAGCGAACAGAACGGTATTCCAGTGTGCCCAGTTTATAGTCAAAGTAGGCATCAATGGGGCCAGTATAAACCACCTTGTCTGCCAATGCGTCCAACTCGGACTTGTGTTCCAGATAGTCCGTATTCAAGCGCACCTCCATACCATCCAGCAGGTTGGTAATCAGATTGGTATAACCACCGATGGGGATACCCTGATACAGCGCGTTGAAGTAGTTGTTGTCGAAGGTCAGGCGCACAGGCAGACGCTTGATGATGAACGCAGGAAGATCCTTACAGTCACGGCCCCACTGCTTCTCGGTATAGCCCTTGATGAGTTTCTCGTAGATGTCACGACCAACGAGAGAGATAGCCTGTTCTTCCAAATTCCGCGGCTTATGAGTGATTTCCTTACGCTGCTCCTCGATTTTGGCTGCAGCCTCCTCTGGCGTCACAACACCCCACATCTTGTTAAAGGTGTACATATTGAACGGAAGAGAATACAACTCACCCTTGTAGTTAGCCACAGGTGAGTTCGTAAAACGGTTGAACTCCGCAAAACGTATAATATAGTTCCAAACATTTTTATTATTAGTATGAAAAATATGGGCACCGTACTTGTGGACGTTGATGCCCTCGATGTTCTCAGTGTAGATATTGCCCGCTATATAGGGGCGTTTGTCCACAACCAACACAGACTTTCCTCTGTCTTTGGCTTCGTGGGCAAAGACTGCTCCATATAAGCCAGAACCTACTACTAAATAATCATATTCCATTTGCATTTAAGCCTCTCTATTTCCCATATCTTTCTGTTCTTTAAGTGCTTTATCGACTCTTCACATCATAAATCACTTTTTCATATTTCCCCATGTAAACGCCATCATCCAATTCAAGTACTTCTTTGACACCGCATTATATTTCAAAATATCCTTAACATTTGATTTCAAGCCATCACTTTTTTCTGTTTCGTCTACAAACATATATTTAATTTTCAATTTATTATGCTGAACCCAAACATTTAGCAATCTCTCGCTTAAGAAGCCATAGATGCGTGCCTGTAATGGAGTGTAGTCTGATAAATCAATTTGTTCTTCTAATTGAAACAGTATTAAAAACAACCATTCACAATATTTGTCCATGAGGCTTTTTGGCATAACAAACATATTAAAATATGAAGCCATATATCCATTCATAACTTCATCATAGTCATACAAGTAATCTGGATATAAGTCAGCTATGCACAACCTTAATTTCTCTAATGCTTCTTCCTTACCATCTGTGCATAAAAACCATTCTTTTACAGTTGTGTCAAACCATCCCTTTGGATATGGCAAAATAACGTCATATTCATTCAATAAAGAAATTGCCTTTTCACTTGAAAGTATATGATTCTCCGTACATTTCACCCATGACGTTGTAAAAAATCTTCGATAATGGGATAGTCCAATATACTCGACGTCTTTTAAATTCTTCCATGCCCAATACAGCGCCGTAAGTTCACAATAATTTGCATTCTTGTCAGATATGTTATCTCCGATATTATCTCTATACATATCATTATAAGAAACACGCCCATTGCCAACAACAATTGGCTGATAATCTTTAATTGTAGGAATCGCAACTTGTTTATGCGTTACAACAAGCATCGTTAATTGTTTCATACTATATTATTCACCCTTATTTGCCTGCTTCAAACAAATCGACCTTAAATTTGATTGTCAAGAATAACAAGAATTCCATAAATAACATCCAATCAAATTGAATATTGTAAGTTATCCCCGCCAAAATAATGCTTATCGTTAAAATAAAATATTTACGATTTAATTTATATCCTTTAATTGCTATATATAGCAAGAAACTATAATATAGAATAAAACCTATGATTCCATTTGAATAAATTTGGTTCATCACATCAGTTTCAACAACCCAGCTTTTCAAGTCCACATATTGACCATACAAGTTACTCATTGTGTATCCAGAATTTCCCGTTCCATATCCAAACAAGAACTGTATTATGCTACTATTTTTCACCACATTTGGATACGCAGTAAAATAACGAATGTGCGCATTTGCACTTCCTCCATCATATACGGCACCTGTTGCTCGTCCGTAAATATCCACAATTTTATCATATACAACAGGTACGATATTCGTGCAAAAGAGTATTGGTATAATAGCAACAACTATCAAAGAGATAGCAATGAATGTACGTTTTCTCACAGTCTTGCTCGCCCTTTTCAAAAAGTCAACAATTGAAAACATACCCGTTAAACCCAGACATACACCAATACCAATCATCGCCGTTGCGTTATTACATATAACAGCATCTACAACGGCTAAAGTTTTAACAAAATAACTATCGCACACAACAAATGCAATAATTACTATAGGGGCCATAAACGCAGAATGCCAGCACATTCCCGATGGATGAAATACTCCCAATTTATACTGTGATGGATTTTCGACCATATGAAGAATATCTCTAAACACAAGTTGGTTCAAATCAATATGAGCACCGTTATACAGAAGGAATTGAGCAATACATACTATAACCTGTACTGTGCATGTCAATGCTAGTGCTTTCTTTATATACGCCACAAATCTTTCGGATCGTATATATCTCTCATAAAAAGATACCGTAAAAAAAGTTGGCACTAAAAAAACAATCGCAATAATTGAATTCTTTTTATACGACAGTGGAATATCACTCACAAAGCAAAGAAGTGTTGAAAGTACCCAAATGCAGTACAGCGATATAATTGTTCTATCTCTTGTTATTCGAAGTTTTCTTGTTATAATGGTGTGTGCCAGAAAGAAGACAACCTGCAAACACCAAAAGAGATCAAATATGCCAAATTGTACTAGCATGAATGTCGAAAAGAAAACGATTATAAAGATGCTTTTTTCATAGCGTGTGCTCTTTGATATTATAGCTTTCAATCTACTTTCTCCTTCTCCTTAACCACCGGAGACAACATTCTTAATTATAGAAACCAAATAAGGAATCCTCAAATAATATAAAACCATGTAGTAGTTTTTGTGCGGCACGATTATTTCTTCGCTTAACTGTCTAAAAAATCTTGCCATATATGGCTCCCTGGATGGCTTTTTCCTTGGCATTTCCAGCCTATGCTTCTTCTTTTCAAATCCAACTGCGTTATTCCCGTGCAATCTGTATCTAATCAATGGCTTATTTAGGTACTTTACTTTTCCCATTGCTGCCGAAATTAACATCAATTGATAATCATGAATAACCTCGTTATTGTGTACTCTTAAATACACATCTATAGCATCACGTCTTACGCAATATGTACATCCTTGCACAACATTCCCAAATGCCAACCTTTTCAAGGTTAACTCTTCAACATCTTTATGCTTTTGAAGCACAAAATCATTTACTTGATAATGATCTATATCAGTAATCGGGTTCTCATTTTGATCAATCAAAGAAAATCCCGTACACACTGCCATATTTCTGTCCGATTTCTGAAGCTCCGCAAGTGTCAGCTTCACCTTTTCTTTTTCCCATATGTCATCTTGATCTGCCAAAAAAACGTATTTTCCATGTGTTAATGATATCGCCCTGTAAAAATTTTCTATGTATCCAAAATTCTTAACATTTTTAAATATATATATTTGTGGACAGTTTAACTCTTCAATAATTTCTATTGTTCTATCATTTGAATTATCATCTACAACTATAATCTCATCAACAATCATTGACTGATTTAGTATAGATTCTAATTGCTGCCTTATATACTTTTCACCATTATATGTAGCCATAGCCACAGAAATATTTATACTACTCATTTTTATTTTTTCCTATATTTATAAAAGGAAGTATATTTTTCTCCCCTTTTATTTATTAATGTCCGAATAACAATCCAACAGAATGTGTTTCTTTCTAAATTCCGTTTGATTTTTTTCAACACATTTTTTGATGTGTTTTGTTCTCTCCAGGAATTATAGTTTGTATGTCTACAGTAGTACGATCCAGTCAAGCTTCCCAATTCAAAATATTGTTTTGGATATACCGTTACATTCACAAGTCTTTGCATTTTATTATTTAATACGAAATTCGGATATGTACATATTGTATACCACGTCCAATATTCATTTGATGGAGCCCATTTTCCATCACAATACTCTGCTTGCGTTTTTCCATTTTTAAATGATGCTTCCGTATAAAATTTTCCAGTGTCATACATTTCTAAAATACCTTTAATGAAGGGAGAACCTTTTTGTGCTCCTACAACCGCAGTACAGAGCGCACAATCACATGAAAAGCCTATAAAGGCTTCTTGATTTAAAAGTTCATCGAACGGTTTCTGTATAATAACATCGGTGTCCAGGTACACCCCCCTATTTCGTATAATGCTTTTGCTCTATAGTAATCTCCTATGTATCCCCATTTTTTTTCGGCAAAGCATTTTCTAACGAAATCATTCTCGTCAAATGAGCAATTTGACTCATCCCATCGTTTAATTTCGTATCCTGCTTGTTTTAATATTTCCCACGACTTCATGCATTCTTTCAAGGATTTTGGCATTTCGCCTTTTCCAAACCAGCAGTAGTGAATTATTTTAGGAATTTTATTCATAGTTTTGCTTTTACTCCTTACTACTTTTTAAATAATCGAGTAGCATCTTTCTTGCTTTGACATGATGGTCTAGCATAAAACCAATCTTTTCCAACTTATTCTTTTTCATATTAGAAAAAGATGCAGCCTCTTCATGGCGGATTGCTATAGAAGGGTCATAAACCATTCTATAGCCTTTCTTTTTGCATCTATAGAATAGAAACACTTCTTCTTCATACAAAAACGGTTCTGGATCAAAAGCCTTGTTTTCATTACAAATAAAGTCTCTTGACATAATTAGGCACGCACCCTGTAGCCCAACATCAATATATCTTTTCCTGTAATCCAAAATATCTTTTCCTCGTAATTTTGAATACAAATGGTTGATCCATTTTGATTTTGAGCATAACATGTTTTTAAAAGCATGTAATTTCAAACGTCTTGAAAATTCAATAGGGTTTTCCTGATAATATTGATACTCTTTAATTTCATTTTCCAGTTGAGATATACTAATAGGTTTTTTGAACATTGGACTTTGATGATCCCCATGCCTTGGAACATAAATATCTGGTCCTAATATATCAAAATGTGTTTCTTTATAAATTTGCATTATTTTTCTTTCAAAATCTTTTTGAAAGAAAACAACATCATTGTTTGATATCACAATATAATCTGGATTATATTTCTGTTTTGCATATTGATAACCCTCATTATTTCCCTTGGAAAATCCCAGATTTTCCGGCAAGAGGAGAACATCACACTGTGCATCGTTGCTGTATAATTGTCTTAATTTTTCTCCGCTCCCATCGCCTGATCCATTATCAACAATTATATATCGGCTACTATAATCAGTAGTATTTTTCAAAGACTTAACGCATTTAATCGTATCGTCTATATTTTTATAATGTAGAATAACATAACATATCATTCTTACATCACCCTTTCTTCAATCGTTTCCTTATTTTCTTTGTTGTTCCATTTATCCCATTGCGGCCAATATACTTTTTAATTCGTACTATCATTCCCGGAATCAAAAGTAAATCCGAATAGAAACATTTAATCAGTCCCAATTTTTTTCTGTACTCGCTAACTGATATAACCATGTCAGTTGAAAAGCCACTGTCATGCAGTTTCATTCGCACGTCTTCAACATCACATGTACTAGGAACCACAATAAACTGATGTGGTATAAATTTCACTTGTTCCGGATTTACAAGTAACCGATAATTACATTTTAAAAATTTAATTTCTTCTTGCATAGTTAGATATGCGCGAACATTATATTTTGCTACCAAAAAAGTACTCTCATTAGATGGATCTGGTAAAAAGACATCTGTTTTCCTAATGCCATCCAACCACAAGACGATTGGCTCCAGCCACATATACTCTTTTATTTTTCGCTCTAAATTATACGACCGTATAGCCATTTCTTGACCTGTTCGCATAATTCGTTCTGCAATGCTCTCACTTGATAATTCCGAATATTTAATCGTCAAGGAGCCAGGTTCGCAGAATGATAAATCAATCTGGTTTTCCGTAATTTCCTTAGGATATCCCGCATAAGATGCTTCTATCGCCGCATCGTGCATACTTATCCCACTTTCAATTTTTGCTAACTGATTTGTTCGCTGCGCTGTTTCAATGTTATTTCCCATTGTTGCAATGTCACGCATCGTGTAGCAGCAGGTTTTATAAACTAGTTGTTCCTCACTGATTGCTCTATAGTGTGCAAGTTTAATGTTATTTATTTCTTCGATTGCTATGCTCTTATCCCCATACACCGTGTGATGTCCCATGGACATGGTTAATTTTTTTTCTTTAAAATATCGCGCTGGCAAAATAACTTTCGTCACAGGTGTTCCATCTGAATAGTTCCACACTGTTCTTTTTAAGCAATATTTCAGTCTTCGTGGTATAAATGTTTCTTTGGGATCATCTTTTTCTGTCATTACATACCATTGCCAATTAACATAATAGATTTTATCTAAGGATAACTTTTCCATTTCCTTTCTTGGATCTTTATGATCAGAAATAATGAATTCATCTGCATCGAGTGGAATGATAAGATCAGGATTGCTTTCCTCTATTATTTTATTAAGATATTTGTTATCTAATCTAAATTGATCATATGCTTCCAGTGACTCATCATAAATAACAATTTTATATCCATCATTTTTTAAATTATGCAATATTTTAATCGTGTTATCTGTACATCCATTATCTATAATGTACATTTCGTCCAAAAAATTATAATTGTATCTAATGAAAGACTCAATTATCTCGCTTTCATTATTTACCATTGTAAATGATACTATTTTCATACTCGAATTATCCTTAACTATCTATTTCTTATGCTCTTTTCTCTTTTATCGACAATAATACTATCTGCCGGGATATCTTTGGTCACCAGTGTTCCCGCACCTATTACAGAACCCTTTCCAATCGTTACTCCGTCCAGAATTGTCACATTGCTTCCAATCCAACAGTCATCCTCAATAGTAATTCCTTTTCGCTGGACTCCCTGACTTTTGATGCTGCACTCTGTATCAGAGAACACATGATTTTCTGCAAACAAACTGCATTTAGGGCCAAACATCACATTCTTGCCGATAGTGATTTTTCCAGAACAGCCTATATATCCGTATGGTCCAATAGAACTATGTTCCCCCATCGTTAGGCCGATCCCGTAATCACCACCATAATAGCTAGACGGACGGATCATAACTCCTCGGCTTATAGTTACATAATCTCCGAAATTCAAGCCATCAGAGCACAACCCATGAATCTCAGAGAAATCTTCAAACTTAACATTCTTTCCACAGCGAATATGTTTTCCGTGAGTAATCTGCACGTTCTTTCCTACAAGAAGCATTCCATGCGATTCTTTAAGAAAGATTCTGCGTACCCCCCCCCTCAAAAATTTGATTCCTGTACGATATAAAATCGCAATTTTGTCAATTGTGCTGATTCTCGAATCCATATTTACCGCTCCATTGTTTTTTTATAAATGCCCATTAGCTGTTCATAATTATCTTTCGGCTTATACTTCTGTTCATAATCCAATCGCGCATTCCGTCCAATTTCAGAAGCCAGTTCTGGTTTCCTCCAGAGTTCCGAAATACACTTTTGGAAGCCCTCAATATTTCCCAGTTTCACCTTGTAGCCATTTTTCCCATCTTCGATTGCTTCTGTTGAAAAGCCCAGATCAGTTGCTATCAACCCTTTTCCAAGGCTTTCCGTTTCAATTTCGACCATAGAGCATCCTTCATACCAAATGGACGGGAAAACCACAAATTCTCCGCCTTTCACAATTGATAGGCATTTATCGTGCTGCGTATATCCAAGAAAATAAACATTATCGTGTCCGTCTGCCCACTGTCTAAACTCTTCTTCTAGTGGGCCTCCTCCCATTACGACCAGTGGAATATCCGGTAGTTCATCCCAAATCTTCATCAGGATTCTAATACCTTTTTCCTCACCAATACGACCATAAAAAACAGCATATCGTTCCGGCAGGCCATCTACTTTCACTGCCTTAAGATTCGCTTCTGCATCTGGTACAAAATTGTATTTCTTGGTGATTTTATCCTTATCAAATCCGATATTAGTAAGAAGTCTAATTTGGTTTTCATTCAAACAAATATAGCGGTCGATTTGCTGATAAAAACTTTTTCTTATCCGATGATATGTAAAAATTCCCGCTACGATAAAACTCTGCAACCTGGAGTTTTTAAAGCATCCATATTTGCACATACGGAAATACTTTCCATCACCGCATTCATTGCAAAGTTCTGTTCCTCGCAATGATGTTGAGCATGGGCAAACAAAACGAGTGTCGTGTAGTGTTGCTACAACTTTGACACCACTCCGTTTTGCGGCATAAAGAATTGACGGTGATAGTAGCGGAAAAAAGGTATGGACATGTACAATATCTGGCTTTTCCTTTTGGATTAACTGCTGTACAGCCTTATAATTTTTCGAACTCCATAACATCCCAAATGTTGCAGATAGTTTGCCAATGACTCCGGCATTATCGAATTCATCATTGGAAACTGTATATCGAATCACTTGATTTCCATGGCTTTCCAGCAATGCAGTTTCACTCTTAAAAACCTGGTCATCTCCGCTTGCCGAACCTTTTCTATGGAAATTATGTATTGCCAATATTTTCATAGTTAGTTCTCCCGGTTTGTAAATACATCTTCATACTGTCCGCAGATTTTATCCCATGTATACTCTTCTGCCACACGTTTCTTGGCTTTCCTGCCCATCTCTGTAATTTCATCTGCACTCATTTGGTCCGCCTTATCAATCAACTTCGCAAGGCTACCCGGTTTGCGGCTCCAATACAAAGCGCAATCTTCTGCCACCTCTTTGTTGAACCCAACATCAACCAGTAAGTTCAAATCGGTGCTTCCAAGTGCTTCAATCAGCGAGGGGTTTGTACCGCCAACCGTGTGACCGTGGAAATACGCATAAGCGTTCTCTCGAATCTTCTTCAGCAATTCCTGATCGTAAACCGTGCCAACAAACTTAATTCTCTTATCACTCCTGAAATGCAGTTTTTCTTCCAATTCATTCAGGAACTTATCATTCACATTGGTGATGATTGCAAAGTCTTTCTTGCTTTCACTTTTCATAAACTCTCGGATCATAACTTCAAAAGAGTTTTCCGGCACAAAGCGACCAACAACAAGGTAATAACCTTTCTTTGTTAATCCTTTTCCCTTATACCAGTTCACCAGTTTTTCATCATCGTCAGTCAGCTTGCTCAGGGTCAAATCTGCGCCGTAAGCAATAAAAGTCGTTTGGGGATTTCTTCCTTTGATTCCCTTTCCGTCATAGCACTCGTGGATATATTTTTCGATATTCACAGAATCGCAGATTGCTAAGTCGCAGTACTTAACCATCATCTGTTCAGAAATCTTCCAATACTTACGAATCGGTGCGGCCCAACGAGCCCTCATCCACTCGTGTCCATCCGGATTCAAGAACACAGTGCCGCCCAGTTTATGAATTTCTTTGTAGAAATGTGCCGCAAACGGTCCAATACGGCAGGCCATAATATAAACAATCGGGTGAGGAATATGATTTTTCTTAATATGCTCACAGCAAGTCTTTAGTGCAGCAACATCATAATAAATTGCCTGTGCAGGCCCAATCTGGGGAACATCAATTTTGAAGCAATGGGCATTGTGGAGTTCAAATTCGTGGTCGTTGATCTTTGTCACGCCCTCAAACTTGCTCTCATCCATA
>ERZ791579.940-NODE-940-length-17903-cov-3.126569_pt1 | contig 17903 bp, 13 predicted proteins | sample MGYA00509968_ERZ791579 | MGnify/ENA primary metagenome ERZ791579 (study PRJEB30046, sample SAMN00791924) | human gut metagenome | study: EMG produced TPA metagenomics assembly of the A metagenome-wide association study of gut microbiota in type 2... | reverse complement strand
TGATGAAAATGGTCGCATTATCCGAGAAAAATCCCCAGCTTTCCAGATAAAACGTCTTGCTGAGCGGGTCAAACGTCTTCTGAATCATGTAGTTGTCATATTCCCGCAATACATCCCGCTTCGCCCCCGCATGACCGACGATATAGCGCCGCACCCGGTCACGCATGACTTCCACATCCCGCGCCGAGGAGACGAGTGTCTGGTCACTCTCGCTGTCATATAAAAGCAGGGAAATATTCGACCGGTCACGCAGCTCGCGGATCACATTTGCCAGCCGGACACCGCCGCTCGAAGCTTCCTCCCCATCCAGTGCATCCGCCGATGCATCCTCCGAATCATCCTCCAGCACCACCGTGTCACCTTCCGCATATTCACCCAACGCATCCTGTGTCTCATCGCCAGCCCTATCACCGGTTCCATTTTTACCAGACTGAGCCGAACCGCCATCCGCACTGTCCATATCAGAACTTCCATCTTTCGACTTCTGGTACTCTTTCCAGCCCGAATTCAGCTCCGCCTGTGCGTCCTCCAGCGAACTCTCGCCATTCCGGACCTCATCCTGGATAATCGCGTCAATCGCCCGATATCCCTTTTCCAGCGTATGAATCTTATAATTCTGGTAATATCCGGACAGAAACCAGTTATTGATACACCAGATAAGCGCGATTGCAACCGTCATCAACCCGGCAAATATGATTGTAAATTTCCATCGGACCGAACGTTTCATTCGCTTACCTCAAATTTGTAGCCCATGCCCCAGATCGTCTTGATGTACTCGCCTTTCTCGCCCAGCTTACTCCGAAGCTTCTTCACATGCGTATCGATCGTCCGCGCATCGCCGAAATAATCATAATTCCATACATTATTCAGAATTTTTTCTCTCGAAAGCGCAATTCCCTGATTCTCTGCAAAATACGTCATCAGCTCAAATTCCTTGTAGCTTAAATCCACCGGTTTTCCATCCACGCTGACCTGATGTGCCGTCTTATCAATGTGGATGCCGCCCACATCGATCACATCCTGGCTGCCGCCGTTGCTGCGGCGCAGGATCGCCTCCACACGTGCAACCAGGATCTTCGGACTGAACGGTTTGGAAATATACTCATCCACGCCCAGATTAAAGCCCTGCAGCTCGTCGCTCTCCTCGCCTCTCGCCGTCAGCATGATGATCGGCACCTGCGAATACTTGCGGATCGTCTTCACAACCTCCCAGCCGTCCATCTTCGGCATCATCACATCCAGAAGAATCAGCGCAATGTCCTTCTGCTGGAAAAACAGATCCACCGCCTCCTCGCCGTCCCCGGCTTCCAGCACCTGATACCCTTTAATCGAAAGGAAGTCCTTCACCAGCTTCCGCATCCTCGCCTCATCGTCCACGACCAGTATTTTAATCTTATCCATAAAATCTTCACCTCATTTATTTTACTCTGCCGTGTATGACAGAACCTCTTTCCACGCTGTCATATCCTGATTACATTCTCAATCTGTCTGTATTTTAGCAGATCCGGGTGGGAGATTCCATAGGTTCACAAAAGATTCATAGTTTCTACCACATATAGAAAAGAGAGTCCTTTTCCATCCTCCTGGGCTCCCCAATGCAAGCAATTTATATATTCAGTTGCCAAGGACAAATGGAACTTTTTCATCTCACACGCAAAACAGGACTGTCCGACAAAATCCAGTATTTCCCTGCATTTCTCATCCAGCCCTGTTTGCTTTCTATTTCACAGTCTTCCCAGGCTGTTCCATATCTTATATTTTATTCTTCGGTCTTCTCCGCTTCATCGCTCTCGACCACACCAATGGAAAGATCTTCAAGCTGTTTCGGATCAACCTGAGACGGTGCTTCCATCATCAGGCAGGAAGCATCTTTTACCTTCGGGAATGCGATGACGTCGCGGATGCTGTCTGCGCCGACCATCAGCATAACCATACGGTCCATACCGTAAGCCAGACCAGCGTGCGGCGGTACTCCGTACTTGAATGCATCTAACAGGAAGCCGAACTGCTCCTGTGCCTTCTCCTTCGTGAATCCAAGAACCTCAAACATCTTCTCCTGGATGTCTGCCTGATGGATACGGACAGAACCGCCGCCCATCTCGGTACCGTTCAGGACGATATCGTATGCTTTTGCACGTACCTTGCCCGGATCGGTATCGATCAGCGGAAGATCCTCTTCCATCGGCATGGTAAATGGATGGTGCATAGCTACGTAGCGATCCTCTTCCTCTGAATATTCAAGCAGCGGGAACTCGGTTACCCACAGGAACTTAAAATCATCCTTCTTTAAGAGGTCAAGCTGTCTAGCGATCTCCAGACGTAAGTTTCCAAGTACATCAAATACAACTTTATCCTTGTCAGCTGCGAACAGAAGCAGATCGCCCGGCTTACCGCCCATAGCAGCCACCAGTGCATCCAGCTCTTCCGGCTTCATGAACTTGGAGAAGGAGCACTTATAGGTACCGTCCTCATGGATTGCCAGATATGCAAGACCTTTTGCACCAAAGCCTTTTGCGTACTCAACCAGCGCATCGATCTTCTTTCTCGGCATAGCGCCCTGTCCTTCTGCGTTGATACCGCGGACAGAGCCGCCATTTTCCAGTGCACTCTTAAATACAACGAACTCGCAGTCTTTTACTACATCCGATACGTTTTTTAGCTCCATGCCGAAACGCAGATCCGGCTTATCGGAACCGAAACGATCCATTGCCTCGCGCCAGGTCATACGCTGGATCGGAAGCTGCAGATCGTAATTGCAGATCTCCTTGAAGAGCTTCTTTAACAGACGCTCATTGACATCCAGAACGTCCTCCACATCCACAAAGGAAAGCTCCATATCGATCTGGGTAAACTCAGGCTGACGATCGGCTCTTAAGTCCTCGTCACGATAGCAGCGTGCCAGCTGGAAGTAGCGGTCATATCCAGAACACATCAGAAGCTGTTTTAACAGCTGCGGAGACTGCGGCAGTGCATAGAAGCTGCCCGGATGTACACGGCTCGGTACCAGGTAGTCTCTCGCGCCCTCCGGAGTACTTTTAATCAGAGTCGGAGTCTCAATCTCAAGGAAGCCTTCCTCTGCTAAGAATGCACGGGTCAGGATAGCCACGCGGCTTCTTGTCATCAGGTTTCTCTGGATATCCGGACGTCTCAGATCCAGGTAACGGTATTTCAGGCGAAGATCCTCTTTGGTCTTGGAGTTCTCCTCGATCGGGAACGGCGGTGTCTCAGACTCTGCCAGAATGCGGAGGTAATCCGCGCGGATCTCAATCGCACCTGTCTTTAAGTTTTCATTTACTGCACCGGAACGTGCCTCTACGCGTCCGGTTACAGCGATAACGAACTCGCTTCTCAGCTTTTCTGCCTTTGCAAAGCTCTCAGCGCCGCAGTCAGCTTCCTCGAAGATCAGCTGCAGGATACCGGAACGATCCCGCAGATCCACGAAAATAATGCCGCCTTTATTTCTGCTCTTCTGAACCCAGCCCATAACGGTTACTTTCTCACCGATATTGGCAGTTCCCAGCTCGGTACAGCGATGGGAACGTTTCAGTCCTGCCATAGATTCTGCCATGATAGTATTTCCTCCGTTTATTATAGTTTTATCTGAAAAATTCAAAAACTGAATCACTTCAAACTGTCTTTGTAAAATTCCACGATCTCCTCGTAGCCGTCCTTCGCCAGCTGCTCCTTCTGGAATTTCTTGTTCTTGTTCATCTGTGCGACTGCCACGCGGGTGCCGTTAGCGCGCTCTTCCTGTGCTTTCTTTAAGACGGCACGGAACTGCTCGCCGCTTAAACCTTTCTCATACAGGAATGCTTTCTTGCCGGCTGACTCCGGTACTTTGAAACCGGAATCCATCAGGATCGTGATGATACGCTCAAAACCGATGGAGAATCCGCACGCCGGTGTATCGACGCCGGTAAATTTGCCGATCAGCTTGTCGTAACGTCCGCCGCCTGCAACGGAGCCGCCGAAGCCTTCCATGGAAACCTCAAAAATCGTTCCGGTATAGTAGCCCATGCCGCGCACCAGCGTCGGGTCAAATTCAAGACCGAATTCGATGTCTGCAACCGCTTTAACAGTCTCCATGATCGTTGCCAGATTCTCTGCCTTTGCCGGATCCATCACGCCGGAGAGCTTCTCGCCCAGCGCGCGGACGCCTGCCGCATCGTTCTGAATCTCTGCCAGAAGTCCGGTGTATTTCTCAACCGCCTCTGGCGCATAACCTTCTGCAAGCAGCTCTTCGCGGACACCGTCCAGACCGATCTTATCCATCTTATCGAGAATGATAAATACCTTATCGGTCTCATTTTCCGGAAATCCGCTGTAATCTGCCATGCCCTTTAAGATCGCACGGTCATTGACGCGGACAGTGTATGCCTTGTCCGGGCAGATGCGCTTCAGCGCCTTGGTAAGCGCCAGAATCTCCTCGATCTCAGCCAGGTTTGTCGCATCACCTAAAATATCGATATCACACTGTACAAACTGACGGAAACGCCCCTTCTGCGGACGATCGGCACGCCATACGCTTCCGACCTGCAGCGCCTTGAACGGCGCTGATAAATTAGCAGAATTGTTTGCATAATAACGGCTGAGCGGCAGAGTTAAGTCATAGCGGAGACCACCGTCTACGACATCTGCCTCTGTCTGTGCTGCTTCGACGTTCAGCTTCTCGCCTCTCTTTAAAATCTTGAAGATCAGCTTCTCATTGTCGCCGCCCTGCTTACTGGTCAGGTTCTCAATGTGCTCCACGCACGGAGTCTCGATCGCCGAGAAGCCGTATCCGCGGTAGGTATCTTTGATGATATTCAGCACATAATCCCGGATCTCCATCTCGCCCGGAAGAATGTCCTTCATGCCTGTAACTGGTTTTTTCTTTAAAGCCATGTGTCAAACTCCTTCTATGTCTTTCTGCGACCATATTTCCCGCGCAAAGAAAACTTCACTTTTCCATGCTGGAAACTGGATTTTTATGTTTCTCTGTTACAAAGTGTTTTTCTGCATCTGACACCCTGTATCTGTGAATTTTTCGTTTTTACTCTCTTCGTCCAAGCAGCTTCTCTTTCCGCCCGATCATCTCATCGATCCGGTCGATATACTGCTCAACTTCCTTGACGTTCTCCGCCCTCTCAATCCGGTTTTCTGCCGGGAAATAAACCTTGGTAGTCGTTCCCGCACCGCAGGCGGCGATCGTCTGTTTTTCTTCCATAATCAATATATTATAGAGACATTCCTTGCCCGGAACCGCATAACCGACATTTTCAAAATTGCCCGCCATATTTTTCTGGCGGTAGAGATAGTACGGTTTCAGTCCCATCTCCTCGGCATACTGCGCGGTCAGGTCAATCATCTCCTGTGTATTGACAATCTTCAGATTTCCGTAGCGCTCCTTATAGATATTCAGGCGCGCCGCGCGCTTGATCGCCAGCGAATGCACCGTCACGCTGTCCGGTCTGAGTGCCTTGATCTCCTCCATTGTCTGGCGGACATCGTCGATCGTCTCCTCCGGCAGACCCACGATCAGGTCCATATTGATATTGTCAAATCCCAACTCCCGCGCCAGCAGGAATTTTTCCTTCACATCCTCCACCGTATGACGGCGTCCGATGAGGTCAAGCGTCGCCTGCTTCATCGTCTGCGGATTGATGGAAATACGGGAAATGCCGTGATTCCGGAGCACCTGCAGCTTTTCGCGCGTGATGCTGTCCGGACGTCCCGACTCAACGGTAAATTCAACTGCCTGTTCCACCGGGAATAATTCTTCCACCTTTGTCAGGATCTCATCCAGATCCTGCGGATTTAACGAGGTCGGTGTGCCGCCTCCAAAATAGATGGTCGAAAGCGGGCGATCCTTCATCTGCTCCGCCACATATTCCATTTCCTTAAAAAGCGCCTCTTTGTAGAGGTCCATCCGTTTTTCCCATTTCACAATCGGAAACGACGTAAACGAACAGTACAGGCAGGTTGTCGGACAGAACGGGATTCCCACATACAGGCTGTACCCATTCTCATAATCGATCGTGGACAGCAGGCGTCTCTCGCGCTCCGCCACGTCGATGCTCAGATCGATCTTTTCCTTGCTGGTGAAATACGTCTCGCGCATATAGGTCTCGATCTGCTCGTCCGTCCAGCCATCATACAGCTTCGTGAGCGCAATCTTCGTCGGACGGATGCCGGTAAGCGTCCCCCACGGAAGCTCTCTGCCGGTCTGGGCACTCAAAAGACGGTATAACGTCTGTTTGATCTCATTTTTCGTCTCAAAACGGTTGGAAAAATCCGGATAAATCAAAGCAAAGTGAACAGCTTCTTTCTTCACCGGCGTCACATCCAGTGAAAACGAGTTTCCGTCCCGGACTCCCCGTACAATCAGCTCCGCCTCCCCGGCTTCCTCTTCCTTGTGCGTAAATGTCTCGCCCGGATAAAATGCCATCAGGAGCTCACGGATATCCTGTTCAAAGGACGCGTCATTTAACAAAATCGCTATCATGCTTCGCGCCCCCTGTATCCCGCCAGCGGATTGTACTGTTTTTCGTCGGCGATCGTCGTATATCCCATGTGTCCCGGATATACATTCGTATCATCCGGCAGGTTCAGAAGGATATCTGCCACCGAATGAATCATCTGACGTCCGCTTCCAGTCGGGAAATCGATGCGTCCGTAAGAACCTTCAAATAAGGTATCTCCCGAAAACAGCACCTTCTCTGATTTTACATAATAACAACAGGAACCTTCTGTATGTCCCGGTGTATGAAGCATCTGGAACGTGTAGCCCGCTGCCTCGAACGTCTCTCCATCCTTCAAAAGCATATCCGCTTTCAGATGCAGACCGCCGCCCTGAAACTGGACGGACAGGTTCTTATCCGGATCCGCCAAGACCGCCTGCTCCTGCTCACAGGCATAGACCGGCACGCCCAGATCCCGTCTCAGCTCTTCCATCGCCGTCACATGGTCAAAATGTCCATGAGTCAGCAGAATCGCCTTTGCCTTCGCTCCGGTCTGCGCCAGTGCATCCTCGATCCGCGCCGCCTCATCGCCCGGATCGACAATCACAGCTTCTTTCGTCTCCGGATGCACCGCAATATAACAGTTCGTCTGGACCATTCCCACGATCAGCCGTTTTATCTCCATCTTTTCCTCCTAATAATATGTGAAACTTTCACAGGGTGTAAGTACCTGTGAAATATAGAGAGAACCGCTTATCCGGCAGTTCTCTCTATATCTAATACTCCTTCAATCTGTCTGAGTTTATCAGATAATTTATTTAATTCCTCAATTCCGTGAATATCGAACGTCATGACGATCGTCGCCTTGCCCTGCTTGCTTGTCCGCACATTCATCGAGGTAATATCGATCTGGCGCTCGGTAAATACCTTGGAAATATCCACAAACATACCGATGCGGTTGTTCGCATAGATCTTGATTTCGGTGGAATATTTTTCCGTGCCCGTCTGTGCTTCCGGCTGCTGCCACTCGGCTTCAATCAGGCGCTCACGCTCTTCCTGCGGTAGATTCATCACATTGATGCAGTCCGTCCGGTGGATCGAGATACCGCGTCCCCTTGTGACAAATCCGACGATCTCATCGCCCGGAACCGGGCTGCAGCACTTCGAAAAACGAACCGCCAGATCGTGGATTCCCTTGACAACGATACCGCTCTTCGACTTCCCGGCTGCGATCACCGGAACCTTGTTTCCATCCGACGCCATGTTATCGAGGATCGTCGTGTCGGTTACTTCCTTCTTTAACTTCTTGTTGCGCTCATCCAGCATCTTGTTGATGACCTGTCCCTCTTTGAGGGCGCCATGTCCGATCGATGCCAGAACAGAATCCCAGTCACGGTACGCATAGCGCTTCATGACCTTTTCCATATATTCCGGTTTATTTAACTCTGAATAATTGATGTCCTTCGCCTTACAATATTTATCCAGAAGCGCACGGCCGCGCAGGATATTGTCCTCTTTCAGCTCGCTCTTGAACCACTGGTTGATCTTATTCTTCGCCTGTGTGCTCTTAACCAGTTTCAGCCAGTCGCGGCTCGGTCCCTTGGAATTCTGGGAGGTAATAATCTCGACACGGTCACCATTTTTAATGACATAATCGATGTTGACCAGTTTTCCGTTGACACGGGCACCAACCATCTTGTTGCCGACCGCACTGTGGATCGAATACGCAAAATCGATCGGGGTGGAACCGCTCGGCAGGTTCTTGACATCGCCCGTCGGGGTAAAGCAGTATACATCATCCGTAAAGAGGTCCAGATCACTCTTTAAGAGACTTAAGAACTCTTTATTATCGGACATATCCCGCTGCCATTCCAGGATCTCACGCAGCCAGGAAAGCTTTGCCTCGGCGCTGTCGATCGCCGCCTTGCTGCTGCCGCTCTCCTTATATTTCCAGTGTGCCGCGATACCATACTCAGCGGTACGGTGCATCTCATAGGTGCGGATCTGAATCTCAAACGGCTGTCCGCTGCTGCCAATCAGAGTCGTATGCAGCGACTGGTACATATTCGGTTTCGGCATGGCAATATAATCTTTAAAACGTCCCGGAATCGGTTTGTACATCTCATGGATGACACCGAGCGCCGCATAACAGTCTTTCACGCTCTCCACGATAATCCGGACCGCAAAAATATCATAGATCTGATCCAGCGTCTTGTGCTGGTTCTTCATCTTCTTATAGATGCTGAAAAAATGCTTTACACGGCCATCGACTTTGGCTTCGATGCCGGCGTTCTTAATATGTTCACTGACTTCATCCACAATACCCTGGATATATTTTTCACGGACGCTCTTACGGACAGCGATCTTATCCACCAGATCGTAATAGATATCCGGCTCCAGATACTTCAATGACAAGTCATCCAGCTCGATCTTCAATTTGCTGATACCAAGTCTCTGGGCGATGGGACAATAGATCTCCAGCGTCTCCTTGGCAATCCTCTGCTGACTCTCCGGCGTCTTGTATTTTAAGGTACGCATATTGTGCAGACGATCCGCCAGCTTGATCATAATGACACGGATATCCTTCGCCATGGCGAGGAACATCTTACGCAGGTTCTCCGCCTGCATCTCCAGCTTGGCATCCGACTGCTCTCCATTGCCGGACAGCGGGATCTTCTCCAGTTTCGTCACGCCGTCTACCAGAAGCGCCACGTCATCTCCGAATTCTCTCCTGAGGTCATCCTCCGTCATCACAGTATCTTCCACCACATCGTGCAGAATACCTGCCACGATGGTCTCCTTATCCAGCTTCAGATCCGCCAGAATGATAGCCACATTCAAAGGATGGATGATATAGGGTTCCCCGGACTTCCGGAACTGGTTCTTGTGTGCCTCGCTGGCTACCTTGTAGGCTTTCTCGATCATGGAAATATCATCACTGGGGTGATATTTCTGCACACAGCAAATAAGCTCCTGATATAATTCATCCGGATTCACGAATTCTTCTGATTTACTTATCTTGTCATCATCAAAAATGACTTCGTTCTTCTCTTCTGTCATAGACGAAACAGCTCCATATAAAATATTTTTATTTTCCTTCGTAGCAGATCGCAGACTCCAGACGATATCCGCTCAGACGCTCACGGCCCTTTAAGCCTGCCAGTTCGATCAATACCACGATACCAGCTACTTCTCCGCCCAGAGACTCGATCAGCTTGATCATGGCTTCGGTAGTACCGCCGGTAGCGATCAGATCATCCACGATCAGAACCTTCTGTCCGGGCTTGATGCTGTCCTTGTGCATCTCGATGGTGGCGGAACCATACTCCAGATCGTAAGTGGTGGAAACAGTCTCTCTGGGAAGCTTGCCCTTCTTACGGATCAGTACAAAGGGCTTATGATTATTGTATGCGATCGGGGTTCCGAAGATAAATCCGCGGGACTCAGGGCCTACTACCACATCATAGTCCAGATCCTTGATCTTCTCCTGCATGGTATCGATCGCCAGATGCAGTCCGTCCGCATCCTGCAATACGCTTGTCACATCACGGAAAATAATACCTTTCTCCGGGAAATCGGGAATGCTCCTTACATATTCTTCCAACTTTTTCATGTTTCTACACACCTTTCTCTTTTTTAACGAATTATATCTGTTTTTCTGCTATTTCAATCTGTTTCTTGATAAAATATTTGATGATCTCGCTTCGGGTAATAATGCCGATAAATACATTTCTGTCATCGATCACCGGTACAAAGTTCTGCATCTGTGCCTGTCCCAGCAGTTCTTCCATGTTGGTATCGATACATACCGGCCGGATCTTGCCACTCTGGATGATATCCCTCACGGACAGCTTTTCCAGACTCTTCATGGTAATAGTATCCAGCTCACTGTTGTGGTTCAAGATATTCCACAGAAAATCTCCCTCACTGACTACGCCCACATACCGGTCCTCGGCATCGATCACCGGTACCGCTGTGTAACCGTAGCGTTTCATCTTCTCCAGCCCCTGTCTGATAGTCATATCGTCCCGAAGAAAAGTAACCTCCTCCTTCGGGGACAAAAAAGATGCAATATTCACAATGTTCCTCCTGCTTGTTCTTTTGTGTCCGTTAATTTTGATCCTTAGGTTCGACCTCTTCGAAGGTACTGTCCAAGGCATCCTGCTCCTGTTTGAATCTCCGGAGCTTGCGCGCAAAATAAATCGTAGAAAAGCAATCGCCGGCACCACTGAGGATCAGTACCACTCCCAGAACACGGAACAACAGAATCGCTGCTTTGAACGGATTGTAGATCAGTACCACTCCGAGAATGATGTTGATTGCCGCCACAATAAGAAGTCCCAGCCAGCTGCCGTAATCCAGTCTTTTCAGGTCAATGGCATCCTGCAGTTTGCTGCATCCGCTACACAGAACCAGTACTCCCAGAATAAAGGGAATCAGGGAGATGACGATTTCTACCTTGTACAGGACTACTGCTCCCAACACGATTCCGAGAATACCGAATACAAACTCATTGTGATAATAGTTCTCTCTGGCATCCCTGAGCAGATAGCAGATAATAGATACCAGTCCTGCCACGATCAATACGATACCGATCAGATACCCCAGTGTCTTCTGCATGGTCTCCGGGATCACCAGTGCCACGATTCCTAAGAGAATATACAGCACACCGGTAAGAATTGCTTCCCATTTCAATTCTTTCAGCATTTTCATATGTAACCCTTCCTTTCCTGTAAAACAATGTTAAACTCAGGGAAAACGAAAAAGGGGCTCTCTGCAAACCTGCGGAAAACCCCCTTTATGTTCAATTTACTTTCTGCCACAGCACTTCTTGTACTTCTTGCCGCTTCCGCAGGGACAGGGATCATTGGGATAAACCTTCTGCTCCTTCACAATGGTAGTGGAAGACTTCTGCTCTTTGTAGAGTTCCTTACGGGTCTCTTCGTCAAAGATATCGTTCCACTCTTCCAGATTGTACAGCCAGTCGGCTTCTGCTGCTACCATGTTCTTGTACAGAAGAGCCTTATCGAAGCCTAAGTTTACCTGAGTATCCTCTTCCAGATCATCAATAGGGTTCTGCTCTACCAGGCTGTCGTTGATGCCATCCAGGAATCCGGTCATGGTCATCAGAGATACTTTGAACTTGTCAGCCAGTTCCTTCACGGTACCCTTTACTACTTCATCGGGATTCTTCAGAAGCTGTGCGTAGATTTCCTTCTCCTCCTGGAAATAAGCTGCCCAGAGTTGCTGCAGCTTCTCTTTGCCGGTTGCCTCATTATATGCTACTGATCTCCACTGTTCCATTAAATTCATAATTGTAATACCATCCTTACATAATAATTAAATATTTAATAATACGATTTCTCCGCCCTTCGGGCTCTCGAAATCGTCACATCCATTCGCATTTCGGACTGGCGTCCTCCATGCTCATGTCTGTTTATCCGCTCAATAGGTGAACTGCCTTGCCTGCAAGCAGTCAGGCAGTTCACCTATTGGCAGAATTATTAATCATAGTATATAACAACTCGTCCTCAAAAACAACAAAAAAATATCAATCGGGGATGTATAAACCCACAAATCCGGGACAGACTACTACTATCATCGGATCCCCTCCTTTGATCTTACGAAAGATACGATAATACTTAATCCTCCCCTTTTGAAAAGAGGCACCCGTGGGTGCCTCTTTTTTTGCTATCAGTTCCTACAGGGGAACTTTTCCTTCTTTGATCAGTTCAATAAAAGCATCTGCCACCTCCGGATCAAACTGGGTTCCTTTATTTTTCTCCAGTTCCCCCATAGCGTATTCCACACTCAGGGGCTCCTTATATGCTCTCTTGGAGATCATGGCATCAAAGCTGTCGCACACCGCCAGGATCCTGCCAAGAAACGGAATCTCTTCTCCCTTGATTCCTCTGGGATAACCCTTGCCGTCATATCTCTCGTGATGGGAAACGACTGCGGGGATCACATAGTTCATATTCGGCAGATAGTGGATCATTTCGATGGATTTCTCCACATGGCTCTTCATGATCTCATATTCTTCATTCGTAAGCTTTCCAGCCTTTTTCAGGATGCTCTCCGGGATACCGATCTTACCGATATCATGCAAAAGGCCTGCCACCTTTACGGTCTGGATATCGTTTCTGGACAAGCCCAGCTTCTGGGCCAGCAATACCGCATACTGGGATACATTGGTGGAGTGCTGGAAAGTAAAGGAATCCTTCGCATCAATAGCCGCCACCAGTGCATACACCGTAGGCGCCACCTGCTCGTAACCGGTCTCCTTATCCTGGCTCTCCTCATTGATACCGCCTTCATATACCTGGATCCGGTCCTTACCATTACGCTTCGCATAAAAGGCCGCCCGCTTGGACTGCTGGAACAATTCCAGCGCATCCGCTGCCAGACCGGGATACCATGCCACACCAACGCTGAATGTAATGGGCTGCATGACCTGTGGTTTATTTGTAGCATTCTCCTGTACTGCCCGGGTCAGCTTCTCCGCCAGCTCCACCAGTGCGTCCTTTCCGGTCTCCGGCACCGAGACCAGAAACTCATTGGATCCTACCCGGAATACCTCTCCGTTCTCCACATTATCCAAAAATCTCTTCGCGCACCATTGCAGAATCCGGTCGCCGGTCTGTTCTCCGTACAGGTCATTGTATAACTTAAAATTATCCATGTCCATGTATAAAAAGCCCCGTTCTTCTCCCAAGGCACCATCGCGGCGCAGATACACTCCACAATAGCTGCGGTTATACAGGCCGGTCAGTTCGTCATGAATGGATACCTGATATACCTTTTCATAAGCATCAATGTTTTTCAGACTGCCGGAAGCAATATTTGCCATCTGCCGGATGCAGTCCGCCTCGCGGTAATTGAGCTTACTCTCCCGCAGACGCTCCATATATACAAATCCACAGACCATATTATCATATTTTAACAGGGCGATCTCCGGTGTCTCTTTTGTCTCTTCCTGCTCTACGATGCCACAGACTCTCTCCACCTCATCTTCGCCCAGCGGGATATGTCCGCTCTGTACCACCTCATGGTAACCGTCATCATTTATATTCTTCTCAAAGATTCTGGATTCCCAGCCCGGAATTGCATCATCCAGAATGTCATGCATATTGGCAAACAATTCCTTACGGTTTAAAATGGATGCCGCTCTGTCCTGGAATTTCCGCAGTCCCTCCAGCATATGCTTCAGCTTCTGGTTCAGGATATCCTCCAGACGCTTTCTGGCAAAAGCTACCACCAGCACCGTCCAGGCACATTGCAGAATGATATAGATCAGCAGTTTCTGCGTTACCGCCCGCTCCAGACTTCCCAGCACATTTTCCAGATTATGAGACAGGATGACCAACGGCAGGGATGCCACCACAACTGCCAGAAAATATACTGCACCTACCGTTACACGATAGGAAAAATCAAACAGATACTGCTTGTACATGATATAGACCATGCACACCGCCATACCAACGCCGCCCAGCATATCATACGGAAAGACGCTTCCCGGAATCAGGCAGAGCAGATTTCCCATCAAAACAAACAGGGTTCCCAGCAACAGCGGCTGTAGTTTTTTACGCAGCTGTAGGTCTCCACCGATCTTGCAATGAGCCAGATAAGTGGCATAGACCAATACCGAGACCTCCCATACCGTCAACACCCAGATTCCGGATGTTGCATGATACATATAGACATAAGTTCCATCGGCACGGGTCATCACTTCCGGTGCCGGCAGGATCGCACCACTCCAGGCATTGCCCAGAACCAGAGCTGTCGTCAGGACTCCATAGATATAGATCAGCGCATCATGCTCCGTAATTTCCAGAAAAGCAAATAGAAATGCATACATAAACACTGGAATCACCAGCAGACCAAACAGTGCAAAATTATGCCAGAAACGAATTCCCGGAAATACCTGTAGCCGCATGAGAATCGCCCCACCGGTCCACACCAGGCAGGAAGTCAGCACTGCCCTCAGACTACGGACTGTCCGGCTCTTCATGGTATTGAAAAAGCAGAATAACAGAAAAAGGGAGCACAAAAAGGCTCCCACCGGAACACCGATGTAGAGATTTCTATCTAATGTCATATCCAGAAAGCTCTCCATACTTGTATTACTCCCTCACACTTTTGTTTTTATTTTCGAACCGATATCCCTTTTTCGACCCGAATCCTCTTATGTATGTAAAATTATACCACATTTTTCCTTTAAAGACAATGGTACGTCCAAAATCCTCTGATTCTCTGATCCGCGAAAAGGTAGACGTAAATTACGGCACTCTTCCTTGTATTCTCCGTCCACGATAACATCCAGAAGCGGTAAAAGTTTCGTGATCACCGGATCTCCCGCTTCCATCCAGGCCAGAAGATCCTTATCAAAATCATAGCCGGTATAGCACCAGATCGTCTTCCGGGGATAAATTTCCCTTACTTTCTTTACCAGAGAAAGCACCGTTGCACGGTTCTGCGGTTCCATAGGTTCGCCGCCCAGCAAGCTTAAGCCCCGGATATAGTCCGGGGCCAGTGCCTGTAAAATCTCCTGTTCTGTTTCCAGCGTGTAAGCCTGTCCGTACTGAAAATCCCAGGCCACACTGTTAAAGCATCCCTTGCAATGATGGGTACAACCGCTGACAAACAGCGATACTCTCACGCCGGGACCGTTTGCCACGTCCGTTTTCTTGATCGTCGCATAATTCATAGGACATTTCCTTCCCTTTTACTATCTGCATATTACAGATGAAGAACTCTTGCCTTGATCTCCTTGGTCTTGCCGGCATTCCAGAAGTTCTCTCCCAGATAACCGCAGGTTCTTCTGGTGACATTCATTTTCGCATGATCCTTGTTGTGACACTGAGGGCACTCCCATTCCATATTATCATTGATCATGATCTCACCATCATAGCCACAGACGTGGCAATAATCGGATTTGGTGTTGAACTCACCGTACTGGATATTATCGTAAATAAAACGGATGACTTCCTCGATGGCTTCCACATTATTGGTCAGGTTCGGTACTTCCACGTAAGAGATAGCTCCGCCCAACGACTTATTCTGGAACTCACTCTCGATCTTGAACTTGGTGAAAGCGTCGATCTTCTCCCGGACATCCACATGATAGGAATTTGTGTAATATCCCTTATCGGTGACATTGGAAATATCACCGTATTTTTCCCGGTCGATCCTTGCGAAACGATAACACAGTGTCTCAGCAGGAGTTCCGTAGAGGCTGAATGCAATACCGGTCTCCTCTTTCCATTTTGCGCAGCGTTCCTTCATATAATCCATGACACGCAGGGCGAATTCCTTGCCGGGTTCCACGGTCTGGCTGCATCCTTTCATCAGATACGTAGTCTCATACAGTCCGATATATCCCAGAGACATGGTGGAATAACCATTGTGCAAGTATTTGTCGATGGTCTCGCCCTTCTTCAGACGGGCGATGGCTCCGTATTGCCAGTGGATGGGGCTCACATCGGATACCACACCTTCCAGTGCCTTGTGACGGCACATCAATGCTTCATAACACAGTTCCAGACGCTCGTCCAGCAGTTTCCAGAATTTCTCTTCATTTCCTTTTGCCAGAATACCGATCTGCGGAAGATTGATGCTGACAACGCCCTGATTGAAGCGTCCTTCCCACTTGTACTCTCCGTTTTCATCCTTCCAGGGAGACAGAAAAGAACGACAGCCCATGCAGGAAAATACATTTCCCTCGTAATTCTCGCGCATCTTCTTCGCGGAGATATAGTCGGGATACATTCTCTTGGCAGAGCACTGTGCGGCCAGTTTGGTCACATAGTCATATTTTCCGCCCTTTAAGCAGTTGTTTTCATCCAATACATAGACCAGCTTCGGGAAAGCAGGAGTCACATAGACGCCCTTCTCATTCTTGGTCCCCTCGATCCGCTGACGCAGAATCTCCATGATGATCTGCACGGTTTCTTCCACATATTCGTCATTCTCATCGATATGCAGGAAAAGTGTGACAAAAGGAGACTGTCCGTTGGTGGTCATCAGAGTATTGATCTGATACTGGATGGTCTGCACACCGGATTTCAGTTCGTCATGCAGGCGCATCTGCACGATCTTGTCCTTGGCTGCCTGATCCAGGGTATCCCCGAATTCTTCCTCCAACTGTTTTGCAAATTTTTCCTTACTCTTACGCAGATATTTCCCCAGATGCTTGATATTGACGCTCTGGCCGCCGTACTGGTTGCTGGCCACTGCCGCAATGATCTGGGTGGTCACGGTACATGCCACCTGAAAGCTCTTGGGAGACTCGATCATCTTGCCGTTGATGGAAGTGCCGTTGTCCAGCATGTCCTTGATATTGATCAGACAACAGTTGAAGATCGGCTGGATGAAATAATCCGCATCATGGAAATGCAGCACACCGTTGTCGTGCGCCATGGCAATATGCTCCGGCAAAAGCAGACGTCTGGTAACGTCACGGGACACTTCGCCCGCAATATAGTCTCTCTGAGTGGAAGCCAGACGGGTATTCTTGTTGGAATTTTCCTCCGCCAGCTCCTTATTCTCATTCCGGATCAGTTTTAAAATAGATTCATCCGTAGTATTGGACTTTCTGAGCAGACTTCTCTGGTAACGGTATACAATATACTTCTTTGCCAGAGTATATTTATTGTGCTCTACCAGATGCTCTTCGATCATATCCTGGATATGCTCCACGGTCTGGGTCTGTCTGCCCTCCTGCTGTACATCCTCCAGAATCTCCTCGATCAGTCCCTCACTGGCACGATACCGCTCCTCCACTTCATTGTTGGCCTTATGGATTGCTTCCCGGATCTTCTCCTCTTCATAAGGCACTACTCTGCCGTCTCTCTTCTGAATCTTCATTGCTGTTTCCCTCACTTTATATCATTCCCATAAGATACGAATTCCTGCATAAGCCGAAAGAAAAGCCGCATCGGAAGCAAGTTCCCGACACGACTTTTTCTGCAAATCATAGTGTCTCACTAGATTTTGTGTTTTTCAAGCAATTTCGTATCTACATCTTGTATCTAATATTATAGTGAGGATACATGGAAAAAGCAAGTATCTTTTTTAAAACATTCCTCTTCCACCATAACCGCCGAAGCATAAACCGCCACCGCCACAGCAAAGGTTGCAGAACAGATTGGCCAGACAAATTTTCAGGCACAGGTCGTTGCCACCCACATGGGGATAGCCATAGGCTGCCTGTCTGCTCTCATACCACTGTCCCCCGCTCTGTAGTCTCTGCAGGAGCATCTGGTATTCCATATTCTGGGGATCCAGCGCCACCGCCTTGTTTGCATGTTCCAGCGCTGCTACATTATTTCCAAGGCCCATGTGTGCCATGGCACTGTAGTAATACCATCTGGCCGTCTTCTCATGTTCTCCCATGCCGTCCAACGTATTTCTGGCCTCTCTGTAATAGCCGTTTCTGAGATAATTACCGGCTGCCCGCAGTCT
>ERZ791579.930-NODE-930-length-18094-cov-2.510560_pt1 | contig 18094 bp, 14 predicted proteins | sample MGYA00509968_ERZ791579 | MGnify/ENA primary metagenome ERZ791579 (study PRJEB30046, sample SAMN00791924) | human gut metagenome | study: EMG produced TPA metagenomics assembly of the A metagenome-wide association study of gut microbiota in type 2... | reverse complement strand
CCTGCTGTGTCATGGCGAGCAGTGGGATTAGCTCCTGCGTTGTATATGTTGTCTTTATCTCCACCATACGCGCCTCGAAATTTGTACTATCCAGAAGGCTATGCTGCCGTCGTCCTTTTGTTCGTTTCTGTGACCATGCGGGGATCAAAGAGATATTCCTCCGGCACTCCGGCAGAGCGGAGAGCGTCAAGAACACGAGGACTATGGTTTTTCCCCAGTATGGTGGCGGATACAGCCGACTGGCTTATGTCCAGTTCGCGAGCCAGCGCTGCGGCACTCCATCCATTGCGTCTAAGTGCTTCATGGATGCGCATTGCCCAGTAGCAGCGCTGCTCTCCCAGCTTGGCGCGTGTGATGGTTGCTCCGGGCATCCTCATAGCCGTTCCTCCAGTTGCTTCTTGCGCTTGCGTGCGGCCTTCATTTCCAGATCTGCCTTGCCATAGTCCCGGTAACGCTTGTCTTCCGGCGTCATGAGATCCAGGCCTACGGCTCGCAGCATGACCTGCAGGGGCGTATAGTTGTCCGTGGCCATACAGAATGCGAGAACAGCCAGAATTGAGGGGGGATGGCTGACATCCGAAGGGCTGAGCCATTTGTCCAGAGTCGCTTTGCTGATGACCGGCGAATTCCCGCCTGTCAGCTTGATGTCTGCACGTTGGGCGATGTCGTTAAGACGGTCTGCAAGGAGTTTCCTACCTTCGCTTTCCGAAGCCCCGGCAGCATCGCGCATGGCGGCTCTGATGCCTGCCAGCACTCCTGATAGTCGAAGCGTGTTATCTATTAAGGAAAGCTGATGCATGATGGCCCCCTGTCCTTTCCTTGCTAGCCCATGATCGGAGTTTCCGAATTTTTCCATCGTCCAATGGCCTCACGGTAAGGAATTTGGGCCATCCTCATGTTCTGCAGTCGTACCCACACCAGGACGTCGCCTCGCTTGCAGATAGCGCCCCAGCGCCAGCCATGTTCATGTCGTTCGATGACGATCATGGCTTCAGAAAATTTGATGTGACCTTGGAATCCGAGGTTGATCTTTGCGTCAGTACAGAGCATTCCCCAGGACTTGCCGGACAGGGTCTTTTGTGAGTAGGCGCGTGCCGCGCGCATGGCGGCCGCTTTGGTTGAATACATATGGGGGGCGTACTGGATGATGGCGCATTCGAGAGAATCCGGCATGGTACTTGTTCCGTAGACTTGTCCAAATTCGGCCAGGCCGTGGACGTTGAACTTGCTTCGCCGGGCGGGTATGGTTGAGTTCTCAATTCATTCATAAACCGCCCGTGATTCTTTTTTACTATTTTTTATGTTGAAGTCAACACTAAAAATAGTTGTAAGTTAAGAATGATACATTTTTAATGTAAGATAGCGGGATAGTTAGCCAAATGCAGACATTTTTAGTTGTGTGTTTGGTTGTGGACTGACTCATGCAAGATACAACTGCCAGTGCGATTCTGCTGCGCCTGAAAAATGCTCTTGCTGCTAAAAGCGATTCTGAGCTCGGCCGCCTGTTAGGGGTCTCCCAACAAGCGGTGTCAAATGCTAAAAATAACAATAAATTACCTGATTCATGGGTAAGGATAGCCGCCGAGCGGCATAACCTCTGCATGGACTGGATCGTTTTTGGTCGTGGTCCAATGTGTCCTGGGGACGACAGTGGTGGGGAAGCAGCAGCGGCGGCTGGAAAAGGTCCTTCGTCAAGCCAGTGTCCGCACTGTGCCGCACTAGAGGCTGAATTAAGGGCAGAACGCGATGAACGCCGGGAATTATCGCTAGAAAACAGACGGTTATGGAAGGAAAATGCCGAGCTGCGCGAACGCTGTGCCCGCTTTGAAGAGCGAGCGGTGGCGCGATCCGCTCCACAACCGGGGATTGTAGATCAGGAAGAAAGGCAAGGCAGCGTGCCGGATGTTTTTGAAGAGCGGCCGCCCATCCCAAGCAATGACGTGATTCGGTGTCCACGCATGGACAAGTAACGTCCAGGCTGGAGTGGCCTTGGCAGCCTCTTTGCCGCTTCGATACGGAAAACGCCCTCCGTTTTGTGTCAGAATCGACACGCAACGGAGGGCGCTCTTTGTCCAAGACTGTGTGGCGCACGGGAAAAGAACAGCGGGCTTTTCCCTAAAATAAATGGCGCGGTATCAGGTTTCGGACAACATCCTTCCTACTTTGGAAGATGTGATAACATATTGACATTCAAGCTAGTTGTCACCGGAATATCCCCATAAGTCCCGTTATATCCCTGTTTCCTTCATACCCAATACTGTCTGGCGTGGCACAGCGTAATCATGCTGCTTGCCTGCGGATTACCTTCTACGTTTCTCGCTATCTCCCTAGAGCACCTGGTCTGCCTCATTTCCACCAGACTCCCTTTTGATGAAAAAGGGAGTCTGGTCATTTTTTGTACATTCAGTACAAGTAGTCATCAGGAAAAAGGTTCTTAGCCTGAAGGAGTTCTAAGGTGAGAGATGAAGTAGATACCGAACAAATTGCGCAAAAGTGGCTGACCGAGAAGCAGGTAAGTGTTTTGACGGCAATGAGCCTTTCGACACTCCGTGCCCACCGTTTTAAGAGGTGTGGTTTACCCTACACGAAATTTGGGAAATCTGTTCGCTATGCCCTAGCTGATGTCGAGGCCTTCATGAAGGAGCACAAAATTTTTCCTGCAACTGGAAATCCATAGTTGTAGATCCCCCTGAGTCGTGAACGGTGAACTAGCCCAGCGAAGGAGAAACCACCATGAGAGACCTGTACCTCCCTTAACCCATAACTCGAGTCTCTGGATAGCTATCCGACAAATATCGTAAGAATTTTTCCCCTTTCACCCTTTAGCACGGATTGAGTCCTGACTGCTGCTCTTTAAAAATTGAATAGGGATTTCAAGGAACTGTTTTAGTAAGAAATAAATTCTAGTGACCTATAGGAGAATACAATGCTGCGTGATAAGGATTACGAGTTTCTGAAGTTTGCCTTTCTAAAGGCTTTCATTCCAGCCTCTATACGCTATGTAAAGTCTGATTACTCCGATGAGCTTAATGTTTATTGTGAGATAAATAATATACGAGTAGGTAGTCCAGAGTATATACAAGAGTTTTTTGGCTATAATAAATATGAAAAATTCTATGAACAGTGTATGAGACGCTATGGATGTGATTTACCTCAAGCGTTTCCTGAAATTCTAAAAGCAATGGGCATATGCAGTCAATATATATTTGATGTTCATAGAGTTAAAGGGAGTATGTCAATAGATAATATAATAAATGGAAACTATAGAAAATCAAAGTACGGAATCGGAAGTCTTCAGAGGGTATGCAAATTTGCATACAAAGAAATAACTATGCAGTATATTGATGAAATTAGAGATATAATCTTCGGAAAAATACTGATATGCTATCTCAAGTATGAGTGTAGAACTAAAGAAGGTATAAAACGTTTGTGGATTCCGGCAACATACGAGTTTGGTTATCAAACTATTGGTCTCTTTCCTATACCAGCAGTCTGTCTTAATAAAAAAAAGATTGAACAGAATAATAGTAAAACAATAATATTTTTTGCTTCTAGTGAGGTTGCTTTAGAATGGTGCCTCATTGATCAATATTATAAGTTGCTCGATGACGGTGGATATATAGTCTCTGGTGTATTTGATGATAGATACTACGATGATGTTGATTTGAAAAACGCCTTATTTGGGCATAAAGTTATTTTTGTTGCTTCTCATGAAGATGAACGTCTTGATGGTTTAAAAAGCATTATTAAGAGACTCGAGGACTCAACTTACTTGTATATTTACCCTTGGCTCATTACAGAAGAACCCTATTCGAGAGATAAATTTCACGGCAACAGCATTATGTACGCCAGAGCTGAAAAGAACGACTACTTCTCAAATCTGGAAGATCCGGTCCTGCTGCTGAAGAAAATCGAGAGGGAGGCTCTCTCCGTAGATGAGTACAAGAAATGGAGAAAGGCCATCACCACACCTGAGGTAGCTCCCGGAGGGGCTTCTGGGGAACTCTGCTTGGCCTCTATGAGAGAAATAATGGCTACGAGACAGATGATGCCTAAACAGCCACTGTCTTGGGAGAGGCTGTTTTCTCAGTCGTCGTATGTCATGCTGTGGGGGCCAACCAATTCCTACAAATCTCACGTTACGGCCAAGATCGCCTGTGGGCTTGCTGGAGGACATGAGGTGTTTGGTCTCAGCACAATGGGGAAACACAGGGTAGCCTACTATGATGGAGAAAACGATGAAGAGGCACTGTGCGAAATCATTGCCAGGGTCGGAGAAAACTCCTCTCTCGAAAATCTCCTGTTCCAGAAAGCCCATATGAACCTCCTCAAGAACAAGGAGAAAATCTTTGAGGACTTACGCAGGCAGAACGTTGATATCGTCATTATCGACAACGTCAGCTCGCTAATTCCTGAGGCGACACATGGAGGAACAGGATTTTACACTGACTTTGCCGAAGAGCTGAAGAAACTGGGGATTGCGATGCTGCTCGTCCACCATGCCAACAAAACAGGGCAAGCTCGTGGAGACAACACGCTGGAAAATCTGTGCAAGACGATTTTCTACGTCAAGACTGTCGGTGAAGGCGACCTGGAGAATGTTGACGACTGTTTCTCGAATCCAGTAAGGCAGGCTCTTCAAAAAGGAAATGCTGTGGTCCAGTTGTCCGTGAAAAAATGGAAGCAGGGGGCATGGCATCCTACTCTGATGCTGGAACATGATGAGAACACACAGCGCTTTGAGCTGCTTGCAGGCACATGGGAAAAAATAGCTCCTGGGCACTTCGAGCAGCCGATAACCCCTGATACGGAAAGCACTCCCGATTTCCGTGAGCAGGTAGTCAAAACTCAGCAGGAGATGGGCAAGGATGCCTCTCTTTCCCCTGATGCCAACAAGGTGCTGAAGGCAGTTGAAGAAAGGATATCCGTGAACAGGCAGGAGATCGAGGATGTCACAGGACTGAGCAAGAGCAAAACGATTCAGTGCCTTAGTAAGCTGGTTTCAGAGAAAAGACTGGCAAAGTGCGGTCAAGGCAAGGGGACCTACTATACCCCGATTACCCGCTAACCCCACTGGGAAACAGCGCAGTTGAGCTATAAAACCCCCTTGGGAGGTTCGAGCCCCCAAGGGGGTTTTCTGGTTTCTTCCGTACCAATTTCGCCTGAATGAGGCCGAACTGTGGCGAAAATTTGGAGATGCTGTCTCCGTTTACGCTTCGTTTGCGTGCCCAATGCGCGTAAATCAAGCGAATAATTTTCTACTTTCTAAAAAAGATGATATATTTCAATATGATAATCTAGTATGCCTGGGGAGAAATAATTTTCTGTAAAGGACACTTCTGAAACTCCTCTTCGCCTGGTGCTCCTGTATTCCATCTGCTGCTGAGATAGGCTGGTCTTTTACCCTTCCGATGCCTTGGGAGGATAGCGACTTTTCCTGGCCATGTGCTTTCCTGGATTCTCTCTACTCCCTCAACCAACACTAACCAGACTCCTCCGGAGGAGCACGAGAGAAATATTGCTAAAACGGGACTTGCAACACCATTGCATTGAGGGAGGAATAGCACGCTTTTTGATTTAAGGAAAACGTGGTATGCCCGAGGCATAGAGCGTGTAGGATTTTGTGGTATCCCTTAATTGGGGGATGGTTCACAGAGCTTCCTCATCCAGGTGACGGAGAGGAAGAAAGGTGTTTTGTGCGCATCTACACACAGCTCGACACATGGAAAAAATTTCAGGTAAGCAAGCGAGTAGCCCAAAACGGAGCAGGCATGGCTGATTATATCTTGAAGCTCTTCGACAGGGAGCTGATTCGATTTTCCGCTAAGGATACCGGTGATATTCCTGAGATCTCCATAACGCATATAGATCAGGATGCTCTGTCATTCATGCCGCTTGGAATGGAAGTGTCGGATAGGGGCCTTGCCCGTTGGCTGAAGCACAGAAAGATTCCCAGGAACAGAGCGTACATCCATTCGTTTCTGGCAAAGACCGGTCTATCTGCGAATAGCACAATGGGCATCATAGATGTCAGCAAGGGGCTTTCTCTCAACGACAGCTACTGGGTTGTACGGGAAGGGGATTCCAAAACCTTTGACCAGTGCAATCTTTACGACAATAAATTCAGCGAGTTGTTAGCCAATATTGCCTTTACCGGCTATGGCAGCTCTGTTCGTACATCTGTAGTATCGAGCCCTGAATTCACAACGAACGGTATGCTTCCCAAGTGCTGGCGCAGGCAATCTGGTAAAATATACCTTTATAAAGGTGGTACTGTAGGGGCATCAAATACAGGAAATGAGCCCTATTCAGAATACTATGCATGGCAGATTGCCCAGATACTCGGTGTGAATGCAATCGAGTATAATATCACCAAATGGAAATCGAGACTTTGTTCAAAATGTGAAATTTTCACCAGCAAGGATATTTCATTTGTTCCTGTGGGCAATATTGTGAAGCAAGGAGGAATGCAGGCAGTCATCGATTACTATGGAACGCTTGATTCTAAGTATAGGGACATGCTGGAGGATATGTTCGTCTTTGATGCTGTCATTGCCAATACTGATCGCCACTTTGGAAACTTTGGTTTCCTTGTGGATGCTGCAACGAATACTCTCAAAGCTCCTGCACCATTGTTTGATCACGGGAACTCACTATTTAATTTTGCCTCTCCCATAGAAATAGAGAGTAAGGATGTTTTTATTAATTTTGCTGATGTCCAAGCACCAGTGTGTTACAGCAACTTTTTCTCTGTAGCTAAGTCTTGTATGAAGTCAAGACATCGTGAAGGATTACGGCATCTCCTAAACTTTAAGCTGAAGAAACATCCTCGTTATAACCTTTCTTCAAAGCGTTTGAAGTATATTGAAATTGCCGTACAGAAGAGAGCATCACTTCTACTTGAAGGGGAGACTCATAGCGAGAGTGAACTGATCTTCTGGTAGACGAATAGAGAATGAGAAAACCTTTGAGGCTTGTATTAGGAGAATGTCCTTCAGAAGTAGGCATGCAAGTAGCGTTACAAGGATTCCATAGAAGCTCTTTATGATCTGAAGAGACGGTTCAAACTATGGAAATCTTCTCTCGATCAGGGAAAAAGTGGTGTAGAGCGAATTTTTAGCGGAAAAATCGGATAAAAAATGCTGTCCCCTCTCCTCAAGCTTGTCATCAGCTATGGTACATAAGTAAGCTTTGAGGGATCTCTGTTTACATAAGAGCGTTACTTTTGTGATATAGTTTTCGTCAAATGAGAATAAAAAAGAGCATAGTATTAAGCTATGCTCTTTTTTTATGTATAAAATAATTCGGACATACATAATATGAAGTTTTACTCTTCATGGTCTCTGTTCTTAAGGTTTATAACACTCAACCATATAGGGGGTATGTAATACTAATATAATATATTAAAATAGTAAATTTATATAGGAAATAGTTAGATTGTTTAAATATCAAAAATAGTAACTTTATATGTGGAATAGTTAGTAATTGTTTAAACATTAAAACAACAACTAAATATACTGATTGAATGTTGAGTATAGAGAAGCAATTGATTTAACAAAAAGCAATATGGAATGTGGAAGTATATTTATCCAATACACTGCAAACATGTCATCAGCATATTTGCAGTGTATTGGCTCATTATTGTTTTATGTTCTTTGTCTAAATATGAGGTGAAAACATGAAAAACAAAAACGTACAGTATCTGGATAATATCAAAAATAGTGTCAATGAGTTGTTAGACTTCTATACAGACAATCATCGTAAAACATTATCCATCAGGTTTGATGTTAGATATCCTCAAAATTATACTGGAGATACCTCATCAAAAAATATATCTGATTGCATGGCACATATGGTCAAAAAGTATAAACGTCGTAAATGTGATCCGTATTATATTTGGGTACGTGAACAAAACAAAAGTGATCATCCTCACTACCATTGTTTGTTCTTGTTAGATGGTACTAGAGTTAAAACTTATAACCATGTCTTTAAGAGTGCTGAGACAATTTGGAATTCTACTCTAGATATAGATAGAGATTCAAAAGGATTGATAGACTACTGCACGAATAAATCCAATAGGGATTATAATGGCAAAATGATTACCAGGACATCTGATATTGAAAAGTTCGATTCAAGATTAGATGAGGTGAAACAGCAAGCTTTATATTTAGCAAAAGCATATACCAAAGGTCCTCTCTATGATGGACAGAGAAACTTTGGCATGTCACGTTTACCTAAAAATAAAAACATAGATTCTCATAATTCTGATAATAATTAAGGGGATTATCATGGATACTCAAAACAAAAAATCTTATAGTTTTTCAGTGCAGCAGTCACCAAATTCTGAAAACGAACATACTGCTATCGTATCTGTATCTCTCTGTGATGGTACGATGACAGTATCCAACTTTGGTAGTGCAAATCAGGCTACAGTGAATTCTTACAACACAGTCGATATTATCAATGCTGCTAGAAATGATGCTCAGACAAAGATTCAAGACCAGATGAATTTCATGTCGTCTCAAACAGCATATCATCCATCAGTATCTACGGCTCAGAAAGATTCTACATATTCAGTTAATAGCAATTCCAGTACAACAGCGTTACCACCTTCTCAGAATAAACATGGAGGTGGAAGCAAGCTGGCTAGTGAGAAACAGAAAGATTTTATAAAGCAGTTGGCTGATAGAAAGCGTATACATATAGATCAGTTGTGTATGGATATGTTTAGCCACGGTAGTAGTAATATGACAGGTGCTGAGGCAAACGAGATGATCAAGCATTTAAAAAGATCATAAAAGCTTGATAGTATAAAAAGGGGAAGGAGATGATCTTTTCATGAGTTCTCTCCTTCCCTGTAAAATTCATCAAAAATTATAGAGAGTATTTTTATTGAGTTTTATCATCACAGTATTACGGGGAGAAAAATATCTGTATAAGATCAATTTTATCCTTGCAAGAGGATTCATCTGCATAATATATTTTCATCTTATTTGTCTTTATATTGTCAGATAAAAAACATCATCCGCTTTCCTTGACGAATGCTTTATCAAATTGATATGTTTTATCACCTTGGAATCCATTCTTGCTCTTGCTATAGTTTTGCCGTTGACTAGTAAAAATATCAAGATGATAGATGAAATTTATCGAAGAACTACCAGGCACAGATAGAGCAGCATGATTCATATGCCAGCACGCAGTTATATAGCCATCGATCTCAAGTCTTTTTACGCCTCTGTGGAATGTATGGAGCGTGGTCTTGATCCGTTGACTACTCACCTGGTGGTAGCTGATCCCAGCAGAACAGAGAAGACCATTTGCCTGGCAGTTTCTCCCTCATTGAAAGCTCATGGTATTCCAGGTAGAGCACGCTATTTTGAGGTCATCCAAAAAGTACATGCAGCTAATGCCTTGCGCAGACAGAAAGCTCCAGGGAGGAGATTTTCAGGTGAATCTTCAGATGCTCTTGAGCTAGCTGCTGATCCTTCCCTAGCCATAAGTTATCTGACAGCTGTGCCTCGTATGGCTCTTTATATCAAGTACAGTACTAGAGTTTACAGTGTATACCTGAAGTATTTCTCACCAGATGATATCCATGTTTACTCTATCGATGAGGTCTTTATCGATGCTACTTCCTATTTAAAAAATTATCGTACATCCGTACATGAACTCACTAAGAGCGTCATTCTTGATGTGCTACGCAGCACTGGTATCACAGCTACAGCAGGTATAGGCACCAATCTCTATCTGGCAAAAGTGGCTATGGATATCATGGCCAAAAAAGTAGCAGCAGATGAGGATGGTGTGCGTATAGCCTGTCTGGATGAGATGTTGTATCGTCAGCAGTTGTGGCATCACACCCCCTTGAGGCATTTCTGGAGAGTTGGCAGAGGATATGTCCAGAAGCTAGAAAAGTACGGCATCAAAACGATGGGAGATATTGCCCGCTATTCCATCCATAGCGAAGATTTACTCTTTCGTCTGTTTGGGGTGAATGCAGAGCTGCTGATAGATCATGCCTGGGGTTATGAACCGTGTACGATGGCAGATATCAAGGCATACCAGCCATCTTCCAGGAGCATAGGTTCAGGACAAGTGCTGCATTCTCCCTATGAGGTGGAAAAAGCTCGTCTGGTGGTCAAGGAGATGGTGGACTCGCTTGCTCTGGATTTGGTGGACAAGCGTTTGGTGACGGATCAGCTGGTGCTGACGGTGGGATATGATATCGAGAGTCTGTCCCCTGAGCGTGGTTATACCGGTCTGGTGATTACGGACAGCTATGGACGACAGCTTCCTCAGCATGCACATGGTACGGTCAATCTAGGCCAGTTCACATCTTCCAGCAGACGGATGACACATGCTGTGCTGGAGCTTTTTGATCGCATCGTGGATCAAAAGTTGCTGGTCAGGCGTATCAACCTGGTAGCAGCCCATGTCTTGCATGAAAGCCAGATAGACAAAAAGCCCAGACAACTCGATTTGTTCACCGATTATGCTGCGAAGCAGAAGCGGGAAGAGCAGGAACAGGGACAGCTCCAAAGAGAACGCAAGAGGCAGGAGGCCATCCTGAAAATCCGTGAACGCTATGGCAAAAATGCTCTGCTGAAGGGCATGAACCTGGAAGAAGGAGCTACGACCAGGGAACGCAACCAGCAGATAGGAGGGCACAAGGCATGAGCAACAAGTACGATGATATCATCAATCTGCCACGCCCTGAGTCCAAGTATCCCCGTATGCCCAGAGCCAACAGAGCTGCCCAGTTTTCCCCCTTTGCTGCCCTGACAGGACATGAGGAAGCCATTCGTGAGACAAATTCCCTGATAGAAAAGCAAGTAAGGGAAGCGGATAGTGGAAGAATGAGGTAGTCTTTCGACTTATTGAGAGAGCAAATATGCTCGATACTTTACTCCTTTCTGATGGATGAAGAAAAATATTTATACGTAAAGACTAATTTATTAAAATGGAATATAGCTAAAATCTTCGAGCGACTGTAGAGAAGATCGCCAAATATATCCATATTCTACTTTGATTACATATCCCTCTCTCATCATACAACAAAATGACTCTGCTGCTGAATAGCTAGAAAAAAACTTACATACCAAGTTATGATGTTCTTCATCCCCGATGCAATTCTCATTTTCAGCATTTTTACTACAATTATTATTCTTGATTTTCTCTTGTTCAGCTAAGAGATTATTAAACTCGTTTTCGATATCTTCATCATAATTATTTTCATCATGATGCTCTTCTTCATAGGCGAAATCAATATTTTCTTCTTTTTCGTCATTATCCTCCAAAAAATTTGGCATTCCTCCCAATGAGTCTGTAAGACCCATATCGTATAAATCCTGAACCATTGATGACATGCATATCTCATTTTATTTTATATTTCTCTGAGAAATACGATTATACTGGGTTGTTTGCGATGAATGTTCGCATAAGTTCAATTGATGTGTGCAATTCTCTTTCTGTATATCTTCTATTTAAAGTATTTTCGGGATGATGGATTTGATGACGTATATACTCAGTGAGTGTCTTTTGCTCCGGTTTTATATTTCCATTTTTGTCACATCTTTTATATAACATTGTACTTTTGCCCTGCTTAAATAGTCCAAATTTCCCATTCATCTCAATAAAGGCATAAAGTTCGTTATGGTATTCTTCCGTGATTTCTGAAAAAGCAGTATAGTTTACTTCATTGAGCGAAGGATAAGGCAACTGTTGGGGATTTATTTCTTGAATATTGTTAGTACCATCAGAATTTAATACTAATCTAAGATCAGAAAAATCAAGTTTTTTTACTATATTTGCGCTATGAGTTGTAAGAATTATTTGTGTATTTTCAGCTCTTGATAAGTCTATAAATGAATCAATAAGTTTCTTTTGATTTTTCGTGTGCTGTGATGTTTCCGGTTCTTCAATAGCATAGATGATGCTTGGGGCAGCATGCTCTCTTAACCTGCGCTCAGCTTCAGCTCTAAAGAAGTTTAGTAATATTAGCCTCTTAACTCCACTTCCTCTTTTATTGATAGGAATATTATTATCTCCGGCAATAGATACCCCTTTGAAAACATCAGCCCACTTTAAGCTTGACGCAGAAGGAATCACAGGATTCAAGCTCTCTGCAACTTCGGGACTCATTTCATTTAACTTATCCACTGTGTTAGAAGCAACCTCTCGAAGTTTGTTTTCTACAATTTGAGAAATTCGTGATAAATCTTGAGAGATTTCAGCATCTGCTAAAATTTCCTTTACAGCATTTTTGAGAGGATCTTGTACTTCATTATCACTATCTGTATTTTTTCTATCAGACTGGAATAAAGTGTATAATGGGAGATAAACTTGAAGTTTGTCCCAAATAGATTTAGCGTCATTTCTAGAGACATCTATTTCTACCATTGCCAATCGTAAGTCATTGGAGAAGTGATCCCAAATTGCTTTACGCATTACTGAGTTTTTTGTCCTATCAATGCATTCAATATTTAAATCGTCTAGCATCTTACGTAGTTCCGATTCTTTTTTTAAAAGCAAATCTGAGCAGTTAGGATTTGTAGGATGGTAGGCTCGAATATAAATTTTTGCTTTACCAGCGTCTTTGTATTTTTTTATAATTTCAAGATCGTTATTTTCATTAAGTAAATATTCATCTTCTAGAGTTGTGCTGTTTGTAGCGTCAATGACTACAGAACTTGGAAGATTTCCAAAACAGACAGAAAGTATAATTTCCTTATTATGATTTTCAGATTGAGTCTTTGTGATATCATTTTTATCTATCTTTATGCATCCAGAGCCGTCATTGAAAAATACATCAAGAGCTTCCAGAATAGTCGATTTCCCTGCATCATTTTTTCCGACTAACACTGTTAAATCATTGAAATTAATAGTCGTCTCATTTAAGTATCGGCGAAAATTGCGCATAGTAAGTGATTTTATTATCATGTGGATCTCCCGTAATATTTATGGCACTATACTTTAGGTAGTGCATTCACAATCTTCATCGTCTCAAGACTCACCGTAATCACACTCAGGAGCAAGTCGAGGATGTACCTTTTGACTTACCCTGTTTTTGTGCTCAATTGTGGATTGTCTGAGTGAGCACTCATTCATGTGCCTCATTTTTCTTTTGGCCTATCTTTGTGAATCTGAACATCAACAGCGTTATCCTCAGTGCGAATTTCATAACGTTTCTCAGGTAGCCCATAGACATTTACACTCTGATGACCTGTAGAGAACGTATTGTTTTCCAAATAATTGGGATCGGAAAATATTAAATTTTCAAGATGTTGCGAAAGGAATTCATTCCACTCATCAGTGTTTTTGATTAGACTTTCAACTCGTTTTACAAGGCGGAGATTAGAGATCTCTTCTGTATTATCATCCGGCATTACGATGAATAAGTAATCTCTTGCTCGACTAATAGAAACATTGATTATATTACGTTTATTCAAGAACATTTCTTTTGAGCTGGAAATCGTGGGTGGAGTATTGAATACGGCAAAAATTATATCACATTCATCTCCTTGGAAACCATGAATTGTGCCTGCTTGAACATCGACCTTAGGAGGTAAACGCTCCGATGCGAGGAGTTTATCAATCATATCTGCCTGTGCACGGTATGGTGCAATTATTCCAATTCTAAATAATTTACCAGGATTATTTATAGAAATTTCCCGAGACAAATAGCAAACATATTCAAAGACAAATAGCGCAGAGTACACCTGATAGGCACTGCTGTGCTGTAAGCGCTTTGCTCTATAAATGCTTTCATACTTACTTACAGGATATTTGATAATGTTTAATGTCTTAACTCCAATATTATTACCAATATTTAGCTGACGTTGACTACTAGCAGTACGGTAGTGCTTCAAAATGCCTCTATATGCAAAATGACTAAAGATATTTCCAATTGCAGGGATACTTCGATACTGTGTGGTCAAAAGTTCTACTTTGTACTGGTGTGGCTTAGTTTTTGGATATACAACAGAGTTCAGTTCCACCATGCTATAAATATTTTCATTTTTCCAGAGATTAACTGATGTGATAGGCTCAATCTGAAAAGGATCACCTGCGATAATAAATTTACGAGGTGTTTTTTTGTACAGAGGAAATATAATATTTGCGATAGGAATCATGGAAGCCTCATCAATAACGATATAATCCCAATTTATTCCACGTAAAAATACTCTATCATTATCTGGCATAAAGAAATCATATGGAAATCTTGCTATTGTTGTAACTGTGACATTCTTATCTAAGGTGCGAATGTCAAAGGTTTTATCTTTGAGCACGTTACTTCGTTCAATCTCTTCATCAGCTGTTCCGCCAAATCGTACAAGCCAATCTTCATAAGAAGAATCAGCACCTAAAACATCAATAATTCTTTTTACTAGAACATCTGCTGACTTATTCGTTGGAGTGAGGACAAGTACCTTGCATCTTGAATTATCTTTCATCATGGGAATGAGTACATTTCGTGCCAGATACGTTGTCTTGCCTGTTCCAGGAGGGCCAAATACGAATTCAATATTTTTACATAGGTTATCCTTCATATTGAAGTCATCTGCTAATCCCAACTCGAGAAATTGTTGTCTTAGCTCTTCTAAAAGAAAAGAAGGACTTTTGGCGTCGATAGCTGCCGTAGTAACGGAACTAAAATCAACACCTTCGATATCTATGCCATTCTTCACCTTGACACGTAACGTATATGACTTGATATTAGTGACTTCAATGGCAATCGTTTTTTTCTGATTACCTATGTGAAGAACCAGTGGAATATCCGCTAAGTCTTCCATGAATTGAGGAATATACCGATTTGGATATTTTAAGATAAGTATGCGTTCTGTACCTGGCTCACGTTCAACCCGTGTAAAGCTAATGGATACTTCTTTGCTATTAGCATTCGCCTCAGTGTTGTTTAAGCTCTCCATTTCCAGTAGGGTATTAAACCAAGCTACTGTATACTTTTTTTCCTGTGTAAGCTGAGAGGCTCTATTATGAAGTTCCTCGAAATACGCAATCCTATCGATTTCAGCTGCACTTTTTTCTTTTGCGCGTTCAATTTTTTTGCTGTAATCGATGCTAGGAGGCATGAACTCGTCTTCATCTACATCCTCGTCATCTTCAATAGATATTTCAGGCACGGAAGACTTATTTTGTGTCCTGTTGGCAATATCCTTTATTACAGCAGTGGTTGTCTTAGGGCTGGCTCTTTTGTAAAAAAAATTAGAAGAAGATCTTTCATTAGATATATCGCTATCGTCTCCATCGAATAAAATGTCAGATTTTTCCGTGGAGTTTTCACTCCTGGAATGGTTTGTGTCTTCATAATTATCATGATGTCTTTGTTCTGCAGCCTTTTCCGCAGCTGCTTTCTGGCGACGAAATTCCTGAAATTCAGCTAAATCAGCTTCGTCTTTGATACCATACTCTCTCAACTTATCCGCAAGAGCAATTTTCTCTCGCTGAATATCTGTCAGGTTACTATCATCTTCATTACCTTCATCCGCAGAGGAGTAGTAGTTTGAAATGCCAAGAAAACTCATGAGCTGGACAGCCAAGTCAGAACTTGTGTCGTAAATTTTGGAAATAGTATCTAAATATAGTTCGGATGGAGTCACAAAGTTTCCATTAATATCTTGTAACCATGGTTGTTCTCTTAATAGCTTGGTAGTAGAGGAAGTAAAGCGCTGCCATTGTGGTGAGTAATAAAAATATCTAAAAGTGCCACGAAGAATATTTTCCAGAGATAGCCATTGCTTGCAGTTCTTCTCAATTATTCTCAACAAGCTATTCCAAAGAACAACAGATTTTCTCTCATCTCTGGTGTCGAGAATATACTCCATAATTTCTGCGCAGCCTTCAATGATAGGCTCTTCCCATGAGCTGCCTCTCGTAGAGCGATGATAGGGGAGATCGTTTCTTTGGGAGCAGGAATAATCTATCTCGCACGTAACGATGGAAATTTCTTTTTTTATGCCAAGTTCCGTGAGAAAAGATATCAGTTGCTTTTCAGCTGTTGGACCAACAAGTTTTCGATATTCATCTATTGTAATAAAACGGACATCTTTTTTTGTTTCAAAATAATCAGTTAATTCGCTTGTCGGAAGATACATAGAATTTGCACTACCGCGGTATAGCTGCTGGGAACTATTATCGTAGTAAGTAAGGAATTCACACTCTTTTATTAAATCAATAAATTCATCTATTTCTTCATTTGAACACTTACAGTAGTACTCAAAGAATAGCATAAAATGCGGATCAGTATCGATTTCATCTTCTCTTTCATACTGAGGGAGAATAATATTATAAATTTGATCTTTGAGAGAGGGCTCCTTAATTCCTATATCGACCATGAATTTTCGTGTTTCTGAATCATTGAGTAATTCTTGATTAACAATAGTATATCCATCTATATTCTTTACTGGAAGGAACAAAATGAGTTTATCTTCATCATCAAATGCAGCCACAGCATTGCCATTTTGATCTAAGAAAATGGGCTTTGTTGTACAAAGTTCTTTTCTGTGTTTTGTCTCCGACAGCCACTTATAGAATTTGTGAAGCCATTCAAATGTCTGACTTTCTATGAAGTGTGCAGAAATGCCATTTATATTCTCCAAAACTCCTCTTGATCTTCCACTTATAATCGCATCTTCATTGATATTTGTGCGCACGATAGAATCAATATATGCAAAGAGAGCCTTGTTATTTCGTTGTATTTCATCGCGTCCTAAAGTTGTAAATACCCAGTGTGCATTTTTGTTATTTGTGATATTTGCCAGCTGTTCATTAGAAAATAGTTTTGTCAACTGAGGTACTGCTGCCCAGTAGGCATCTTTCGAAGATGTGTATCCATCTATTGAGGGTAATAAATTAGATTTTTCAAACTGTTCCTTAATTGCTTGGTAAAATGGCAAAAAAGAAATTTTACGCTTATCTGACGGGTCACTAAATTTTTCTAAGTCTACAGGGATAATTGTTGTAATATTGTCATCAATGAGACGTATAGATGTATCTTCGCCTATATCTCGTAAATGCTCCAAAGAGTCCGCTGCAAGATCTGCGAGACATTGTATCATTTTATCGTTATGGGCAACACCTGCACGAATACCTTCTCGGCTATCGGTTAGCAGAAAGGGAGCATGTAAAATAAAGTTTAGTCCAGTGACCTCTTTTGTGGGAAAGAAACAAAATGCCGGTTCATTGACAGGTTTTAAATGCCCATCAGTATCCATGAAAAAGCCGACAGAATATCTTCTCTGGCAGTCATCTACTCGAGAGAAAAGCCAAAGGTTTTCATCGTACAACTCATCACCTGCATTTTGAGTTAAACAAATGTGCTCTACAGTTGTTTCTCCATAGATTAATCTTTTTTTGATCCTCTTTCCATACAATCCGATAGTATCTCCAATACAAAATTCAATTTCATTTAATTGAGATAAAAACAGCAACGGGAAAGAAAGGTTTTTCAATTTGCTTGAGATGTCTCTATAAGCTTCATCTTCATCTTTTTCAGAATGATCAAATGGGAACACAAAAATAGTTTCGTCTTTTTTTCTGTCAGGGAAATCTTCAACTATTTGAGTTGGAACAATAAATCTGTCTATCCTGAAACGAAATTTCGGATCATAAATATGCGGTGTAGAGGTATACTGAAAAACAGCTTTGAAACCGACACCAAATTTACCAATAGAAGCCTTTGTTTTATTGGAGTTTGCAATAGATGTTATTGCGTTGATATCCCCTAAGCGTCCAGAGGAAGAATCCTCTTCCTCTTTAGCTGGGTTGGAAACCGAAAAATGGCGAGTGCCATTGTGAGTAAAAATCAATCGGTTTGGCTCTAGTATAAATCTTGCTGATGTAGCTTTTGCATCATCTGCATTCTGAAGTAATTCATAGATAAAGTGAGCTTGATCAGAATATTTTTCAACAACACTATTTTTAATACCACGCATAGATGGCTTTTCAAGCATATCTGCACTTTCAGATCTATCTTTTGAGAGTTCCGAAAAATATAATTTTTCTTGTCTCGTCATTCTGAATTCCTCTTTTAGGATATTTTGCAAGTATATTACTTAGTAGGTGTAATAGTAGAATA
>ERZ791579.890-NODE-890-length-18594-cov-9.620799_pt1 | contig 18594 bp, 27 predicted proteins | sample MGYA00509968_ERZ791579 | MGnify/ENA primary metagenome ERZ791579 (study PRJEB30046, sample SAMN00791924) | human gut metagenome | study: EMG produced TPA metagenomics assembly of the A metagenome-wide association study of gut microbiota in type 2... | reverse complement strand
TCCGGCGACGGCTTCGGCGACGGCTTCGGCTTCGGCGACGGCTTCGGCATTAAAAGTTTCAATGGGGCCCCGGTTTATCGAATTGACGGCGTAAACACGCTGATTCGTTCCGTGCGCGGTAACACTGCGCATGGGGCAATCGTGAACGAGGATTTGACACTCACACCGTGCTACATCGTCAAGCAGGAAAATGTTTTCGCGCACGGCGAAACGCTGCGCGAGGCAATGGAGGCCTTGCGCGATAAGTTGTTTGAGGATATGCCGGAAGATGAACGCATTGCGATGTTCCTGCGCGAGACAGACCGCGAAAAAACGTATCCGACGCAGTATTTTTACGACTGGCACCACCGCTTGACCGGCTCATGTGACATGGGCAGAAAGCAGTTTGCCCGTGACCACGGTGTTGATCTTGAGCACGGCATGATGACGCTGACGGAGTTTTTGGAGTTGACAAAAGACGCTTATGGCGGAGACGTGATCCGAAAAGCGATTAGTAAGATGCGGGAGGTAGATTGATGGAACGACTGACGAATAAACGCGAAGCTGACGCGCAGCGAGAAGAGTACGAGCGCCGCCTTGCAAACGGGTATCCTCGGAATATCCCAGAGGAGCGGTTTCTACGCCTTGCCGCCTATGAGGACACGGGGCTGGAACCTGCGGTGTGCGCCAATTACAAGACGTTTGAAGATGAGGCAATCAGTAAGGGCGTGACATTTAAGCGTATTGTCGCGCTGATGGAGGCCTACAGGGACGGGCGGCTGGTGGTGCTGCCGTGCAAAGTGGGCGATACGGTATGGGTAACAAGAAATCCGTGGACGGGTAAATTGCTAAAAAAACCATTAGATGCCTACGTCAATGGCATGAAGATGTATTCCCACGGGTTATATGTGAATTTGCTTTTCGATACCCGCAAAATCAACGGGACGAGGGATTACGAGATCAACCATATCGGCAAGACCGTATTTCTCACCCACGAGGAAGCGGAGAAAGCATTGGAGGCGATGAAAGATGACTGGATTGAAACCTTGCCCGTTCTGCGGCGGAGAAGCAATACTTGAAACAGTAGATGGCAACAGCCAAGAAGAGTGCTATATATACTGTCCAGAGTGTGATTTTGAAAGTGGCGTATATAGCGAACCCAAATTCATCGTCGAAAAGTGGAACAGGAGGGCTGACAATGGCTGAATATAAAATATGCTTTAGCGTGGCTGGGGCGTTCGGCGCTCAACTCAGCTTGATAGTCTTGCCGAGGGATTTACAGAAGCACATCACATAATCAAGTATGTTCTTCCAACCGTCGATGCTGTGGTCGTTACTCGGTGCAAGGACTGTGTACATTTTAACCATAAGCGCATGGAATGCGAAAACGAATCCATTTCGACCGACCATGAGGGCGGCGCACAATACAGCCTGAATTTTGGGCCTGACGATTTTTGCAGCTACGGAGAGCCGAAGGAGGTATAACGAATGGAATCTTTTGTTGAAGGCGTTAAAATGTTCTTTATAGCGATTGGCGGAATTGCAGCGATTCTTGCAGCGTTATGCTTTTTATGGTGGCTGGTTGAGACTGCATGGATTGCAGCAAGCAACAGATTCCGCGATATTTGCAAGGCGGAAAGCCTGATTTTTGAATATCGACGAGAGCGCAAAGAATATCTGTGGTGGAAAGAGCACGTGAAAGGTAACGTATATGCTGACGATCACGATTAAAGCCAACGTCCCCGCCGCCGACGCGCAGGGCATTAAGGAGCGCGTCGCCATGGACCTTGAGCGCTACGGCGACTGCAAGGTCGTGAGCATCGTGAGCGACAGAGGGCGGGAAGAACAGCTACGAATGAAAGGAGCAAAATTATGAGCATCAACATCAAGAAGTATACCAAAGACCAGATGGCGAAGATGGTGGAGGAAGCCGCCGAAAGGCAGGAAGCGGCGGAAGCCGAGGCGGCGGCACATTTTAAGGACGGCGTAAAACTGGCCGAGGAAAATGAAAAGCTGCGCGGAGAAATCGGCACGCTGACGGAAAAGCTTGACCAGATGAGCGGCGAGGCCATCACTCGCGAGAACGTGATCGCAAACCTGAAAGCAGACGCGGACTGCCTGCGAAACAAGCTCGCTGATACCGAGGCGGCGCTTGGGCGGGCAAATGCAGCAGTTGCCGAGCTGAAAACGGGGAGAACCCAGCAGACGAAAGAAATTTTCGAATGGCAGGGAACCGCGCAAGCATTGCATGATGACCTTTTGGATGCTCGAGATCGCGCCAACTACGCAGAAGCCCACCCGTGGCGCAACCTGTGGGCTTGGGCGAAGAGAAAGATGGTGCGCCATGAGTAAACCTCGTTATAGTTGGTGGGGTTATGTAAAAGCCATTATCCGCCGCTACGACCCAGACCGAGAACTGGGGTTGCGCGGCGTGCCGTTAAAAGAAAGCTGCGCCGTGAGCCAAGCGGTAAGCGAAACAGGGGGATTGCAAGACGGCGAAGAACGCTTGAAATTTATCCGACTTGTTTTTTGGGACAAGACACACACGCTTGAAGGGGCGGCGATGGCAGTCAATTGTTCCGACCGAACGGCGAGACGATGGCATACCGATTTTATCAAGTGCGTCGCACGGAACTACGGGCTGCTCGATGATTAAAAGTTGGCCTTAAAAAGCCATTTGCTTATGAGATAATAGAATCGCAGAGGTGTAAAAGCCTTTGCGGTTCTCTCATTTATGGCGTTTACCTCCTACGCCATAGCGGGGGCGGTGATTTTTCATCTTTTCACACCGCCCCTGCAAAATGCCGCACGCACGATGCAGCCCACAATCAGGGCCGAGAGGTCGCACCTCTCATGCGGCACCAACAGGACCACGCGCACCTCTCAACGATGTGGCCCAGCGTGGACATATGCGGCGTGCAGAAGCAGAAGCGAAAGCAATGGCTATAGGCAACATTGCGGACGTGTGGCGGCTCGATACCGTCTCGCCGCTCCAAAAGAGGAGAGCCGCTGCCTTTGGCAATGGGCAAAGCGCCCGCCTGAAAGTGCGGCAAGTGTAGCCCATACGGGCGGGGAAAGACTGCTATGTAAGGCCAAGGGGCGGGGGCTGGTAGCAAAAAAATGCGACAAGAGAGGTGGTGACGAGTGCCATTAACAGCAAAGCAAGAGAGATTTGTGCAAGAGTACCTTGTGGACTTAAATGCCACTCAGGCCGCCGCAAGAGCCGGTTACAAGAATGCTGAAAAGGGTAGGCAGTTAGTTACGAATAGTAACGTTTCGGTTGCTATCCAAAAAGCAAAGGCAGAAAGACAGAAACGGACGGAAGTAACGCAGGACTATGTTATAGAAAAACTCAAAGAAATAGCAGACAAGCCTGCGTCTGATTGCACGGAAAGCGATTTGAAATATGCGAATAAGCTAAAAGCACTTGAAATGCTGGCGAAGCATACGGGTGTGTTCGACAAGCAAGACAATTCTACCGCCGATTCCGTCGTTAAGGTGATTATCGATGTCTGATATTTTCCTGTCCGAGAAAATCGGCCCTGCGTTTTATGACATTGCGCATGACATTTTCCATCATGGTCACACGCACTATGATTTTAGCGGCGGGCGCGGCTCGCTGAAATCCTCCACAGTATCAATTATCGTTCCGCTTCTGCTGGTTGGCAATCCGGGAACGCACGCGCTTGTGCTGCGCAAGGTGGCAAACACGATCCGCGATAGCGTATATGCGCAGTATATCTGGGCAATCGGTGAATTGGGCATGGCGGCGTATTGGGAAGCCAAGGTCTCCCCGATGGAGCTGATCTACAAGCCGACAGGACAAAAGATCATGTTTCGCGGCGCGGACGATCCCATGAAGATCAAGTCCATCAAGGTGCCATTTGGCTATATCGCCGTGACGCATTTTGAAGAGAAAGACCAGTTTGCCGGTCGCGCGGAAATCCGAACCATTTTACAGTCCACCATGCGCGGCGGATCGGTGTTCTGGAACTTTGAGAGTTATAACCCGCCGATCTCGCGCGATAACTGGGCGAACAAGGACAGCTTGGAAGAACGCGCTGACCGGCTGTGCCACAAGTCGACATATCTGCAAGCCCCGCCTGAGTGGTTGGGAGAACAGTTTCTTGCCGAAGCGGAACACCTGAAAGAAACGGACGAGCGCGCATATCAGCATGAGTATCTCGGTATTCCGGTAGGAACTGGCGGCAATGTGTTTGAAAATTTGGAGCTGCGAGAGATCACCGACGAGGAAATGTCGCATTTCGACCAAATCTATCAGGGTGTGGACTATGGGTGGTTCCCTGATCCGTTCGCCTTTATCCGGCTGCACTACGACCGCGCGAGAGAGACCATTTACCTGATGGACGAGATATACCAAAATAAGCTCACAAACGAGGCAAGCGGGAACATCATCATCCAGCGCGGATATAAAGACGCATATATTACCTGCGACAGCGCGGAGCCTAAAAGTGTGGCAGACTATCGCGCTATGGGACTTCCAGCAAAAGCGGCGGTCAAAGGACCAGGCTCTGTTGACTACGGTATGAAGTGGTTACAGCGGCGCAAGATCGTCATAGACCGGAAACGCACGCCAAACGCATATAAGGAGTTCGTGAATTACGAATACGAACGGAATAAAGACGGCGACATCATCAGCGGGTATCCTGATGCAAATAACCATTTGATTGATGCCACAAGATACGCTTTAGAGCGCATTTCTCGCCAGATGGGAGTTATCGCATGAGCAATGCAGTTATCTTAAAACTTAACGAGCTTGGCTATACCACGATCCCCGAATTGTTTTACAGCAAGGTTGCGGAGTGGAAAAGCTGGTATCAGGGGAATGTAAAGGGCTTCCACAATTATCGCGTCCGTAACGGTGAAAGCATGGTCAACTGCAAGCGGTATTCCCTTGGAATGGGAAAGAAGCTGTGCGAGGATTGGGCGAATCTGCTCATGAACGAGAAAGTGCAGATAACGCTTGAAGGGAATAAGGAGCAGGAATTTATTGACCGCATCTTGACGGAGAACAATTTCCCCGTTAAGGCAAATGAGATGCAGGAAATGAAGTCCGCGCTTGGCACGGTGGCATATATTCCCCGCGTGGTGGGGCAAGAGGTCAACGAGAGCGGCGAGATCGTACCCGGGAACGCCTCTGGTATCATTCTGGACTATGTGACCATCGAGAACATCTTCCCGCTGGCTTGGCAAAACGGCTTTATTAGCGAGTGCGCGTTTTCTTCCGTGGTGACACGCAACGGGCACGATTACCTGTATCTCCAAATCCACCACAAAGATGAGAGCGGCAGCTACATCATCGACAACCGCATTTACCGCTATGATAACGAGATGCTGTCTGACGAGCAACTTGCCAACGTCAAGGGGTTTGAAAATATCCCTCCTGTGGTGCACACCGGGAGCGACAAACGGCAGTTTGTCATTGACCGGCTCAACATTGCCAATAACTTCAACTATCTGCTGCCGACCGGCATTGCGGTGTATGCAAATGCTATCGACGTGCTGAAAGGCGTGGACATTGCCTATGACAGCTACGTCAACGAATTCCGGCTTGGTAAAAAGCGTATCATGGTCAAGCCCTCTGCGGCAAAATATCTTGACGGCGAGCCGGTATTCGACCCGGCCGACGTGGCGTTTTATGTGCTGCCGGAGGATGTGAGCGACGGCGCGGTCATTACCCCCATTGATATGACTTTACGGACGGCGGAGCACAACACGGGTATTCAAGACCAACTCAATATTCTATCCAGCAAGTGCGGATTTGGTGAGACCTACTATCGTTTTGACGGCGGCAGCGTGGCAACGGCTACGCAGGTCATTAGCGAGAATAGTACTATGTTCCGCACGATAAAAAAGCATGAAATTATCCTCGAAGATGCGTTGGTTGAGCTGTGCCGCATTCTTCTGCGACTTGGCAATACCGCAATGGGCGCTGGTCTGAACGAGGGTGTTGAAATCAGCATTGATTTTGATGATTCCATTATTGAGGACAAGCAGACTGACTTTTCCCGCGATATGCAGCTTTTGCAAGCTGGCATCATGAACGATTGGGAGTTTCGCATGAAGTGGCTGAACGAGGACGAGGAAACCGCAAAGGCGGCGCTCCCGAAAATGCAGGACATGACAAAAGAGCCAGAAGAAGAGATTGAGTGAGGTGACGGGGTATGCGGCCTTACCCTTTTAGCCCAGACCTGCTTGACGCACTGCCAGAAGAACTCGCTGAACTGTACCGCGCACTTGAAGATACGTTGCTTGACGAGATATGCAGCCGCTTGAAACTGGCAGACCAGCTCAACGAGGTCACGGTACAGGATATTCGGGCGTTACGGTCACACGGGATTGGCCTGAAAGACGTTGAAAAGGCAATCCGCAAGACAACGGGCATCAGCGAAACAAAGTTAAACAAGCTGCTTGATGATGTTGTGGAGCGGAACCAAAAGTATTACACAGACCTTATCGACCTTGCGCATATCACACAGCCCGAAACGCTGGTGAGCGTCGAGGACACATGGGCGATATACGAGCAGACGAAGCAGACCATGCGCAACCTTACGCGCTCTATGGGGTTTCTAGTGGACGCTGGGCGGACGATGCTGCCGCCTGCCAAAGCGTACCAATGGGCGCTGGACAATGCCACAATGCAAATCCAGAGCGGCGCTATCAGCTACAATCAGGCTATCAAATCGGCGGTGCGTCAGTTGGCGCAAAGCGGGTTGAAAGTCGTAGATTATGAGAGCGGACACCGTGACCAGATCGACGTAGCCGCCCGCCGCGCAGTTATGACGGGCGTGAATCAGATCTGCGCTAAGTATACCGAGCAGTCCGCCGAATGGCTGGAAACGCCATATTTCGAGGTTTCCGCTCATGCGGGCGCACGCGATAAGCCGGGGCAGTCACCGTGGTCATCTCACAAGGCGTGGCAAGGCCGTGTGTATTCAGTTCGTAGCGGGGATATTTACCAGAATATCTACGAGGTATGCGGGCTTGGCGCGGTCGATGGGCTTGAGGGCGCAAACTGCCGCCATAGGCGCAGCGTCTGGGTTGAGGGTGTGTCAGAACGCACTTACACCGATGAGCAGCTTGAGCGTATCGACGATGGACTCGGCTGCACCTTTGAGGGCAAGACATACACGGCGTATGAAGCAACACAGATGCAACGGCGCGTAGAGCGGACAATCCGCAAGCTAAAGCGCGAAAAAGCCGCTTATAGGGCCGCAGGATTGACGGGAGATGCGATGGCATTAAATACACGCCTAAGGCGATTGGGCACGAAATACAAGGCGTTCAGCAAGGCTGCGGGGCTGCCTGAGCAGTGGGAAAGGACGAAGGTGCAATATTGAACTTTGACGAAGCCATCAAAACCGTGCAGGCCATCCTAAAGCGCGGGAACGATGCAGAGATACGACGCAAAGGCGATGGGTACATCGTGTTAGAGGTCAAAAAGACAATCAAATACACTTCCGCGTAATTGGGCGCGGGAAAGGGCAATAGGAGCCGAGCGACTACGGAATGTAGCCGCTTGGCTCTTTTCTTTTCGGTAAAAGCCGCGATTGCGGATTTTATACAAATTTGGCTATCTGCAAGCCTAAAAGTGCAGGCGGGACGGTCACGGCAACGACCTAAAAAGCCTATCCCGTAAGGAGATGCAACATGAAGAAAGAGGATTTGCTGAACATCGGCCTGACGGAAGAGCAGGCGGACAAGGTTTTTGCCATGAACGGCAAGGACATCGAAAAGCATAAGAAAGCCGCAGAGGACGCAAAGGCGGACAAGGAAGCCCTGGAGCAGCAGGTCGCAGACCGGGATAAGGACATCGCGGAGCTGAAAAAGACCAGCGGTGACGCTGCCAAAATCCAGGAAAAGCTGGATGAGCTGCAAGGCAAGTACGACAAGGAAACCGAAGCGTACAAAGCACAGCTTGCACAGCGTGACTATCAGTCCGCTATCGACAAAGCGATCTCCGACAGCGGCATCAAGTTCACTTCCAAGTCTGCGGAAAAGGCATTCCGCGCTGGTATCGGTGACAGCAAGCTCGAAATGAAGGACGGCGCTTTGAGTGGGTTTGATAAGTACCTCGAAAAGGCAAAGTCCGATGACCCCAGCGCATTTGTCAAAGCCGGTGCGCGTGTTGACACGCAAGGCTCGCTTGAAGGCGGGCAGCATGAAAACAAGCCTATGACTTTGGCGGCTGCGCTCCACGAACAATACGATAAGTAAAGGAGAATTTTAACATGGCTATCACTCTTGCGGAAGCAAAGGTCGGCATGGCAAATCATGTCGATCAGATGATCGTTGACGAGTTCCGCCGCAGCTCCCTGCTGTTGGACAGACTGGTGTTTGATAACGCCATCTCTCCGGGAACTGGCGGCTCGACCCTGACCTATGGCTATATCCAGCTCAAGACCCCTTCGACCGCTGCGATCCGCGCTATCAACAGCGAGTACACCGCTGGCGAGGCCAAGCGCGAGGAAAAGACCGCGAAGGCCGTTATCATGGGCGGCTCCTTCGAGGTTGACCGTGTTCTTCAGAACACCTCTGGTGCTGTGGATGAACTGGCATTCCAGGCACAGCAGAAGATCAAGGCGACCAGCAACTACTTCCACAACCTCGTCATCAACGGCACTTCCGCCGCCAGCGGTACCGGTTTTGTGACCAATACCTTTGACGGCCTGCGCAAGCTGCTGACTGGCACGTCCAACGCGCTGACCACGGACATTGACCTGTCCTCTGCCGCAAAGCTGGACAGCAACAGCAACGCCTTTATCGATCAGCTCGACCAGCTCGTCCATGCCATCGACGGCGAGACCTCTATGCTGCTCATGAACGGCGATATGCTGCTGAAAGTCCGCGCCGCTGCTCGCCGCGCTGGTTACTATGAGCGCACGAAGGACGACTTCGGTCGAGTCGTTGAGACCTTTGCCGGTATCCCCCTGATGGATGCGGGCAAGTATTACAACGGAACCAATTCCGTTGACGTCATCGGTACTTCCGTTGCCACGCAGAGCGCCAATGGCACGACCAGCATCTACGCTGTCAGCATTGGTCTCGACGGCTTCCACGGCATCTCCCCGACCGGCAACAGCGTCATTTCCAGTTATATGCCCGACATGACCGCTCCCGGCGCGGTAAAGAAGGGAGAAGTCGAGCTTGTGGCCGGTGTCGTCCTCAAGAACACCCTCAAGGCGGCTGTTCTGGACGGCATCGTCATGTCCCCCAAGGCTGGCTCTTAATTTGAAAGGAGTAAGCCCGCATGGTCTACGCTGATTATACATACTACTCCGGCACCTATATGGGAGCCGTGAGCGAGGAAGATTTTCCGCGACTGGCTGTGCGGTCCAGTTCCTTCCTCGACTACTACACCCGCAACAAGGCGGCGGATAACGCCGAACTGGACGCGATAAAGATGTGCTGCTGCGCACTGGTGGACAAGTATGCAGTCATTGAATTAGCGCAGGCGCTTGCCGTAAAGAATCTTGCCAACGCTGCCGCTAGTAACGCGGAGATCAAGAGCGAAACGGTAGGCGGCTACTCCCGCACTCTTGCGACTGGCGGCGAATCCGCCATGTCCGCGCTGAATGCGACAGACGGCGCAAAGAAGCTGCTGGCAGCGGTGTGTAATGAGTATCTTGCGCACACCGGTTTGCTTTACAGAGGAGGTTGCTCATGTACGCACCCCACACTGTAACGGTCTACAACAGCGTCAAGGAAACCGACCTGACCACCTTTGAAGAAGTTGCCCGTTTGTATGTAACCATCCTGCGCGGCGTGATGCTGCAAGCGTCAAAGGGTGTCAACGTGCGAGAGAGCGGCCTTGAAGGGGCGGACGCGGTTAACCTGTATATCCCGTTTGGCGTGGAAGCGGTAGACGGCACGACAGGAGCGCCTAAGACCTACACAGGCCCGCAATCGTTTTTCAAAGCGGCGGATAAGTCCAGCTTGTGGACGCTCTCAGTCAACGGAGACGGCGGCACGACCTTCTTTGTAAAGGGCGAGTTTGTCACCGATAACGAGACTGTGGCACTGTCGCACGATGACTGCTACAACCTCACCAAAGTCGACATGAAAGACTTCGGCAGTCCGGATATGCAGCATTTCGAGTGCGGAGGGGCCTGATATGGCGCTGAAATTCACGGTGCATACCGAGGGTATGGACGCGCTTGAATACATCATCGCGCGGGCCTGTACTAAGGCTGAACACGAAGTTGCGGTACAGGTGGAGACAGACACGCGTCCATTTGTGCCGTCCTCTGGGGCTGCCGCAGGGCTTATGAACAGGACGAGAGTTATCGGAAACAGCATTGTATATCCTGGGCCTTATGCCCGATACCTCTATAACGGAAAGCTGATGGTAGACCCTGAAACTGGCAGCTCTTGGGTGCGAAAAGGCGAACACAAGGTAGCGACAGATCGGAATTTGGTGTTCAGAACAGATGTTAATCCCCAAGCACAAGCGCATTGGTTTGAAGCATCTAAGGCGCAAAACCTTGATAAGTGGGTGCGCGTAGCAGATAAGGCGGTGAAGAAGTACGGAACAGATTAAAAAGACGGTCTCGGCAGCGGAAGAGGATCAAGTCTCCCGAAAGCTGCTTGCGTGGCTGAACACATTTCCCAATAAGCCAGTTGATTTGATTCGGTTCGAATTTCTTCCCGCCGATACTCCGGCAATGGCGCTGTCTACGATTCAGGCGGCGTATATCGTCAAGAAATACATTCTCGGCGGGTATCAGGCGGAATACCAATTCAAGGTCATTTACCGCATGAAGCCGGGAAATAGCAACGACAAACGGCTCAAGGCTGACGAGCTGCTTAACGCTCTGGGAGACTGGACAATTGACCAGCGACCCGATATCGGAGACGGCAAGCGCGTCATCAGTATCGAGCCGACAACAAGATCGTCCCTGTTCGCCGTGTATGAAAATGGCGACGAGGATCATCAAATCCTAATGAAAATGAACTACGAGGTGAATGTATAATGGCAGATTTGGCGTTCAATACCCCGTCTGGACAGAATATTGACCGTGAAAAATTGGTCGCATACCTCAATACTGGGACGAGTTCCGCATCCCCTACGTGGTCTCCCATGGGAACTTACGTTGATGATTCCAGTATGGGATATGACTGGCAGACGGACTCCACGAAAGACATTCGAGGAATTACAAGAAATACTATGAAGAAACCCGTTGTAACTCAGCCGTTCGATACTTCGAAGCTTGACGCTGGCGATCCTGCCATCGTCAAGATTTGGAATCTTGCGGTGAAGGAGCATAACGCGGCGGCGCTGGCAAGCCAAGATATGCTGATCGTCCATGCCTATGCAGGCACGGAAAATACCGCAGTTTTTGCGGAAAGATATAGCGCTTGCATGATCGAGCCGACAGGTCTCGGCGGCGAAGGTGGCGGAGTTCTCGGCTTGCCTATTAACGTCACATACGGCGGCACGCGAACTACTGGCACTGCGGCCATTTCCGGCGGCACTGTCACGTTTACAGAGGACTAAATCAAAGAGGGCTGGCGCTTGTCAGCCCTCATTTCGGAGGTAAGTATGGAACTCAGTTTTGATTCCGGCGTAAAGGAATACACTATTCGAGGTGTAAACGGTGTTGTGACCGTGTATTTCAACCCTGCGGACGTAAATTTCGCAAAGAAAGCGTATCGCGTATTCAATGACCTGCGCAAGAAGCAGGAAGAGAGAGTGGCAAAGCTCGATACAACCGAGCCGGGCGACGAACTCTTTGACATGGTGGATTCCATCGACAGGGAGATGCGCGATATCATCAATGATCTGTTTGGGCAGGATATCGCGGATACGCTTTTCGGGTCGGTGAACGCTTATTCCGCAGCAAACGGCGCCCCGGTATGGCAGAACTTTATGAATGCCATTATTGACCAGTTCGACGAAGCGACCAAGCGAGAGCAGGCACTTGCAGACGAAAAAATCCGCACGTATACGCAGAAGTACAAAAAATGATGTATGAACTTCCGACGTCGCTGAACGTCTGCGGCGTTGAGTATGCTATCCGCTCAGACTATCGCGCGGCACTGGACGTGCTGTCGGTATTTGCTGCGGTCGATCTGACCAACGAGCAAAAAGTGATTGCGGCGCTGGATATCTTTTATCCGGACTTCTTAAAAATGCCGGATGAGCACATTCCAGAAGCCGTAAAGCAAATGACGTGGTTTCTCGACTGCGGTGACGACGGCGACAACAGAAAGCGCCCAAAACTGATGGACTGGGAACAAGATTTCCAATACATTGTGGCTCCTATCAACCGCGTTGTGGGACAGGAAGTGCGCGCAATGCCTTATTTCCACTGGTGGTCATTTGTATCTGCGTACTACGAAATCGGGGATTGCCTGTTTGCAAACATCGTGCGGATTCGCAGCTTGAAAGCAAAGGGGAAAACGCTCGACAAGTCGGATCGAGAATTTTACCGCGAAAACAGGCGGCTTGTCGATCTAAAAAAGCCGATGACAGAAGAAGAAAACGACATGATCAATGCGTGGTTGGGCAAAAAAACGCCCGACGCAAAATAGCATCGGGCGAGGGTGGTTACTTGTCTGCAATGAATGTAATTTCGTTTCCAGACCAAAAGTCAGGAGTGAAGCGAATTTCAATTTCTTTCCAGTCTTTGGGGACTTCGTATCCGACAACGCCGGTCATTTTCTTACCGGCAGCAATAGCTCCGTCCAACTGAGTTTTATCGGTTGCGATGGTGGCTGAAATGCTCAGATTTGTCGAGTAGTCATCAACATAGGCGTTGAACGATGCGATAGAACTAACGGCAATATCTTTATCCGACTGGTTATCAATGGAGAATTCGCAAAGAAGAAACACATTACCATCATCAGGCGTGTTGAACTGCGATCCATTGCTTTCGGTGCAGGAATCAAACTTTACGCTGATCCCATTTAACTCGGCGGTTTCTCCAACGCCAAACGTTTGGCTCTCTGAGCCAGAATCATCGCCCGTGCCGTTTAATGCGGCGGCGATCAGGCAAATGCCGAAAATAGCAATGATAATCCCCAACACTGGGTGGCGCTTTTTCTGCTTTGCTCCGCATTGAGGGCACGTTGACGCTGATTTTGCAATAGACGCGCCGCACACTTTACAAGTAGTCATCTTATCCATATTCATTCCTCCTATAGCCACGTTTTGTGGATATATTGATGATACCATGCAAAAAAACAAATAGCAAGTAGGTGATAGCTTTGGCAGATGGTGAAATCGTAATTGACGCTACAATCAGCGACAAAAAACTACACTCGGACCTGAACAAGGTTAAGTCAAATATTGCATCTTTGCAGAAGGAGTTCAACAAGCTCGGAAGTCAAAAAACGCCGATGGAAGAGCAACTTCGCACCATTGGCGCGGAGCTTGACAACGCAAAAGCGATCCTTGCGGAAATGCGCGGCGCCCCCAAAGGTACATACGAAAAAACGGACGTATCCGAACAGGCGGAGCGCGTTAGGCTGCTCCAAAGTGAATTCAACAAGACCGCAAGTGAGGTTGAAAAGCTGAATAGTAAACTCACTAACACGAGTGAAAAAATCTCAGATGCAAAGACGCAGGCAGCAGACCTCGCGCAGCAGATTGAGGGCCGCAATAAAGGCGCTGGCATCCGTGCAGCGACAGAAGCAGCATCAAAGAGCATGGACAACTTTGGAAAACGCATTAGCTCAGTCGTTCGCAGCGCTCTTGTATTTACTGCTATCACTCAGGCGCTTGCCAAAGTGCGCGAGTGGGTGAAAAGCGTTGTGATGACCAACTCGGAAGCGAGGGAATCTATTGCACAGCTGAAAGGCGCGTTGCTGACGCTGGCCCAGCCACTTGTAAGCGTTGTTGTTCCTGCATTTACAATGCTTGTGCGCGTAATCACGGCGGTCATCAATCAAATCTCCCGCCTTGTGTCGCTTATCTCCGGCAAAAGCGTCAAGGCATCTGCGAACGCTGCAAAGTCCTTAAATAAGGAGACCAAAGCGCTGAAAGGGACTGGAAGCGCTGCAAAAAAGGCAGCAAGCGACCTTGCGGCCTTCGACGAGATCAACCAGTTATCCGGTGATACCGCTGACAGTGCGGGCGGCGGTGGCGTAAGCGTAGATGATATCACCCCTGATTTCAGCTACATGGACGATATCAGCGACAGGCTCAAAAAGATTGCTGATGCGGTCTTGCTGATCGCTGCGGGCCTTGCCTTGTGGAAAGTGGCAAGTGGGCTTCCCGGCGCGCTCGGCTCTATCCTTACAAAACTCAGCGGCATCCTCATTGCCGTTGGCGGACTTATTCTCTTGTGGGATGGCTTATCGGATGCGTGGAACAACGGCGTGAACTGGAAGAATCTTCTTGAATCCCTCGCAGGCGTTGTTGCCCTTGCAGGCGGACTTGCAATCGCATTTGGCAAGGTTGGCGCGGGAATCGGGCTCGTCGTAAGCGGAGCTGCGCTAATTATCACGGCATTCAAGGATATCGTTACCAACGGTGCAAATTTGCAAAATACTCTGATGCTGATTTCTGGCATTGTAGCTACGGGGTTGGGCTTTTTCTTCTTGACTGGCAGCGTTATCCCTCTTGTTGTTGCTGGCATCGTATCTGTAGTTACGGCGGCGCTTGCGCTTACAGGTAATTTGACAGAGTTTGCCAGAAACTTGAAAGATAATATCCTCGGTGGAATTATCCAATTTATCAAGGGCGTGTTCACGGGCAACTGGAAATCTGCGTGGGAAGGTGTCAAAAAAGTTTTCTCTGGCATCTGGAACAGCATTGTTATTATTGCCGAGAGCGCCATCAATGCCGTCATTAAAGGCTTGAACTGGCTGATTAGTAAAATCAATACGATCAAGTTCACTGTTCCGAGTTGGGTGCCTGGCGTTGGCGGCAAGAGCATTGGCGGGCATCTCTCGTCTCTCTCTGAGGTCAAGCTTCCCCGCCTTGCGACCGGCGCAGTTATTCCCCCCAACAAAGAATTTCTTGCCGTGCTGGGCGACCAGAAGAGCGGGACGAACATCGAAACGCCGCTTGCAACGATGGTCGAAGCATTCAAGCAGGCAATGTCGGAATCCGGCGGCGGTGCAACCACTGTTGTTATCCAGCTTGACGGTAAGGAGATTGCACGCAGCACCGTGAAGAACATTAACAACATGACGCGCGCGGCGGGTAAGCCCGTGCTGCTGTACTAAGGAGAGCTATATGGATATCCTCGTTATTAACGGCACGGACTATTCATCCGTTGTTGCGTCCAAAGGTTACGGGTGGAGCCGCAACGACCTTGACAGCGACAAAACCACGCGCACGAAGGACGGGCGGATGCGCCGCGACAAGATCACGACAAAGCGCAAACTGAGCTATACGACGCGCTCCATCCCGCGCGATATGTTGGCAAAGCTTGACGATGATCTCAACAAAACGACCTGTACCGTAAAGTATCTTGACTTGCACGGTGTGCGCACAAGCACGTTTTACTGCTCGTCGATGGAATGCACGCTTGAAGAAGCAGCGGACGACAATGAGGTGTGGGGCGGTGCGACGTTTAACTTGATTGAGGTGTAAATATGGGGCAGACAACAAGTGCGCTGTGGCGCGAGCTGCTCCACAAGCCCGGCACAGAACGAGAGTACAAATTTGACGTTGCGGGCACGGAATATGGCAAAGACGCGGAAGTATCGCACTCCGTCGAATCGCAGCTGTTTGAAGAATTCGGCATCGGGAACGCCTGCTGCGCAACATTAAAACTGGCACTGTATGCGGACGACGTACCGCGCGCCGCGACGATCAAGCGTTATCTCAGGCTTGTTAATGGCAGTCAAGCGACGGACTGGATCCCAAAAGGCGTGTTTTTTACCAATCGCCGTTCCTGCGATGGGGCTTACTGGGAACTTGAAGCATACGACGCCATGAGAAAGGCTGACGTTGGGTGGGAGCCAGACCAGTCGCTTAACTTTCCGATGACTATGCCTGACGCTGTAAATATCTTTTGCCAGTTGATGGGCGTAGAGCTGGACAGCCGCACAGTGCTCAACAGCTCGTATACCATCGACTATCCCGCAAATGATTACACTATCCGCAATGAGCTATGTTTTATCGCAGCGGCGCACGGTGGGAACTGGATTATTACCGATGCAGGGGAACTATTGCTTATTCCATTGTTGTCTATGCCTACCGAGACGAACTACCTCATTACAGAAGCGGGCAACGCTATTACGTTTGGAGGGGTGAGGATTCTTGTCTGAAAAATATTACGTCGGTGGCGACATTACGAGCTTTTCCGACAATGGCAAGTACAAGCCTATCTCCCGCGTGACGCTGCTTGTGGATGACGAGAACAGCTTGACGGCGGGCGATGATACCGGCATGGAGGTCATTGCAAGTTGCCCGCACGCCACGCAGCCGATGGTAAACGCCTTACTGCAAGCCGTGAAAGGTTACCAGTATCAGGCGTACGAAGCAGGCGCGGCAAACATCGATCCAGCGGCAGAGCTGGGCGACGGCGTGACGGTTGGTGGCATTTATTCGCCGCTGTCTAAACTCTCTGATGATGGCCGCGGATATGCGGGCATTTCTTCCCCCGGAGAAGCGGAGATGGAAGACGAATACCCATCTGATGGGTATATCACGCAGGAGTTCAACCGCAAGGTTGCCGAGACACGCTCACTCATCACCAAGACCAGCGAGGCGATCAACCTCCGCGTGGAGGGCATTGACGGGAAATATACCGAGCTGAAGACCACGCTGGACGGCGTGACGGTGACGGACCAGAGCGGCACGACCAAGATCAAGGGCAGCAGCATCGAGACGGGAAGCATTGCAGCAAAATCTATTAGCGCGGATAAGCTCAACCTGACCGGGGCCATTACCTTTGGCGATCTCGATGCAAATGCGCAAAACAGAATCAACACGGCAAATAGCAACGCAAGCACAGCCATCACAGCAGCAGGTAACGCACAAGCGGCGGCAAATGGCGCTGTGCAAAAAGTATCTGCATGGGAATATCCTAACTCGACATACATTGACGGCAGCAAAATCATGACAGGTACAGTAATGGCAACTAAGCTGCTCGGCGGCACGGTGGGCTTGCTCGCATCCGATGAGAGCATTGTCGGCGCCTTGAACCTGGCGTACACGACTACGGGCATCGGCCTCGGCATCCTAACCAGTCAGGGTGGTATCCAAATTCAGTCGGCGGGCAATCTGTTTCTGTCGGCCGGTACAGGCGGCAATATCACTATTCAGTCCGGGCGCGTGCAGCTTGGCTCGGCGGCGCTATGCCTTGCATCTGCAAGTTATGACTATAGCGCACCGTCCGGCGCGGGTGTTGATGGGCAACTCTATATCCAGCTGGTGAATAATTGATATGGCTAATTTATGGGTAACGATTACGCCGGACCCAAACGACGGGACGAAAGCAACCGTCAGCGGAGAGTTTTCCGGCGGTGACAGTAGTTATTCGTACGCGAAGCGCATCCGCGTTTCTGTAACAGGTGCCGGAGAATACTATTTCACGTCGCCACAGACTAGTGGCGGGTACAACACATTTTCCGGCGTTATTACTGGCCTAACCCCTGGAACGTCTTACTCATGGTTCGCATGGCTGCAAGTAATGCGCCCGGGTGGGTTTGGTGGAGACAGTTTTGAGCAAAATGGTAATTTTACAACAGCAAATACTGCTCCGCAGCCGCCAACCCAAACATACTACGCGCAAATCGCGTTTAATGCAAACGGTGGTTCCGGCGCTCCCGCGACGCAGAACGTGTCACAGCAGAACGCCAATCCGTACGTTGAGTTTTACATCCCATACACCACGCCCACAAGACCAGGATATGTTTTCGGCGGATGGACGCTGGGCGGGACAACGGGACAGGTCTATCCGGCAGGGGCAAAAATCACCGTATACGGACATAACTATCCGCCCGGACCCACGCACACGCTATACGCGTATTGGACGCAGGACACATCCGGCAGTGTATGGCTGTACGCAAGCAATCGATGGGTAAAAGGCGTGCCATGGGTTTACACAGGCGGCAGATGGGCGAAGGGCATTCCGTGGCTGTGCACTAACGGAATTTGGAAACGAGGTGGATAAAACATGGAACAGGCAATGCAGGCAATGCGCATGGCGTTTGACGTGCTGGATACGGTAACGATCTCTACGGCGGAGGTCGACAAGATGTATACGGTGCGCAACGAGCTGCGCAGGGCGTATGCGATCCTCGCGCAAGAGGTCGAGCGCGCAAGGGTTGAGCAGAACGCGAATAGCGGAAAGGAGGAAACCGATGGCGGACAAGACGATCAGTGAGCTGACACAGGCAACACAAATCACAGGGGAAGACCTTTTCGTTTTGCAGCAGGACGGCGAAGCCAAGAAGCTCAAGGGCAGTCAGGTGGTGCAGTACGCCAAAGACGCTGTTGCGGCAGAGGTGCAGGGCGTGAAGGAATACGCCGACAACGCTAAAGCATCGGCTGACGCTGCGGCAAAGGACGCAACCAGAGCGGAGAACGCTGCACAGGGTATCGACGATAAGGTCGCTGCGGCTGATGCGTCTGCAAAGGCGGCGGCATCTTCTGCGGCGGCTGCGGCTGCATCTGCGACCGGCGTTGATGAG
>ERZ791579.873-NODE-873-length-18787-cov-2.959374_pt1 | contig 18787 bp, 9 predicted proteins | sample MGYA00509968_ERZ791579 | MGnify/ENA primary metagenome ERZ791579 (study PRJEB30046, sample SAMN00791924) | human gut metagenome | study: EMG produced TPA metagenomics assembly of the A metagenome-wide association study of gut microbiota in type 2... | reverse complement strand
ATGGCAACACCTCCGTTTAAGTATCAGCCCATGTTTGAAAAGGGAAAAGATACCACTGAGTATTATCTGCTTACAAAAGACTATGTATCGGTAAGCGAGTTTGAAGGAAATCCTATCCTGAAAATTGAGAAAGAAGGCTTGACTGCGATGGCAAATGCAGCTTTTCGTGATGTGTCATTCATGCTTCGCCGTTCGCACAATGAACAGGTTGCTAAGATTCTGAGTGATCCGGAAGCCAGCGAGAACGATAAGTACGTAGCACTGACTTTCCTGCGTAATGCGGAAGTGGCTGCCAAAGGTGTACTTCCATTCTGTCAGGATACCGGTACTGCTATTATCCACGGTGAAAAGGGACAGCAGGTGTGGACCGGCTATACCGACGAGGAAGCTCTGTCACTGGGTGTTTACAAAACATATACCGAAGAAAACCTGCGTTACTCTCAGAATGCGCCTCTGAATATGTATGATGAGGTAAATACAAAATGTAACCTGCCTGCACAGATTGACATCGAAGCTACCGAAGGCATGGAATACGAATTCCTCTGCGTAACGAAAGGTGGTGGTTCTGCCAACAAAACATATCTGTATCAGGAAACAAAAGCAATTTTGAACCCTGGTACACTGGTTCCGTTCCTGGTGGAAAAAATGAAGACTCTGGGAACTGCCGCTTGTCCTCCTTATCATATCGCTTTTGTGATCGGCGGTACTTCTGCTGAGAAGAACCTGCTGACAGTGAAACTGGCTTCTACTCACTTCTACGATAATCTGCCGACTACGGGAAATGAATTTGGCCGTGCTTTCCGTGATATCGAACTGGAAAAACAAGTACTGGAAGAAGCTCACAAGATCGGTCTGGGTGCACAATTCGGCGGTAAATATCTGGCACATGATGTTCGTATCATTCGTCTGCCTCGTCACGGTGCTTCTTGTCCGGTAGGTCTGGGCGTATCTTGTTCTGCCGACCGTAACATCAAATGTAAAATCAATAAAGATGGTATCTGGATTGAGAAACTGGATTCAAATCCGGGTAGCCTGATTCCGGCAGAATTGCGTCAGGCCGGTGAAGGTGATGTAGTGAAGATTGATCTGAACCGTCCGATGGCTGAGATTCTGAAAGAACTGACCAAATATCCTGTATCTACTCGTCTGTCACTGAACGGTACTATCATCGTTGGCCGTGACATCGCTCACGCTAAACTGAAAGAACGCTTGGATCGTGGAGAAGATTTGCCTCAGTATATCAAGGATCATCCTATTTACTATGCTGGTCCGGCCAAGACTCCGGCTGGTATGGCTTGCGGTTCAATGGGCCCGACAACTGCCGGACGTATGGACTCGTATGTTGAGCTGTTCCAGAGCCACGGTGGCAGCATGGTTATGTTGGCGAAAGGTAACCGTAGCCAGCAGGTTACAGATGCTTGTCAGAAATATGGCGGCTTCTATCTGGGTTCTATCGGCGGACCGGCTGCAATCCTTGCTCAGAACAACATCAAGAGCATTGAGTGCGTAGAATATCCGGAACTGGGCATGGAAGCAATCTGGAAAATTGAAGTGGAAGATTTCCCGGCATTTATTTTGGTAGATGACAAAGGAAATGACTTCTTCAAACAGATAAAACCACGTTGTGCCAAATAACAAGTAATAAGTAATGGCAAGTTATTCTTGCGGTTGATTACATAAACATTCATTTGGGATACCTGTCAGTTTTCGTATGGGTATCCCTTTTTTTATAAACTTGCTTATCTAATAATTAAAACACCATGAAACCACTAGTGATGAATTTATCCAATCAAAAGAACCAGCATATTGTTTGGCTGGATGTCGTTCGTTTTATTGCGATGTTTACAGTTGTCTGCTGTCATTGCACCGATCCGTTTAATTTTTATCCCGGCACGGCTCCGAATATCGGAGAAATAAAACTTTGGGGGGCTATTTACGGATCTGTACTGCGTCCGTGCGTGCCTCTGTTTGTGATGATTACCGGTGCATTGCTTCTGCCTGTAAGAGGTGATGCTTCTACTTTTTACAAGAAACGTATTCCCCGCGTCTTTTATCCGTTCCTGATATGGTCGGTGCTCTATAATCTGTTCCCTTGGATTACAGGCCTGTTGGGACTGAATCCTCAGATTATTCTTGATTTCTTCCCGTATGCGGGAGAGGAAGTGATGCAGCAATCATTCTCTGTATCTTTGGAATATATTTTGATGATTCCGTTCAACTTCTCCATTTTAGCCGTGCATATGTGGTATATTTATCTGCTTATCGGGCTGTATCTGTATTTGCCGGTTTTCTCAGCTTGGGTAGAGAAGGCTTCGGAACGTGCCAAACTGATGTTTCTGCTGGCTTGGGGGGTAACTTTGCTGCTTCCTTATTATTATCAGTTTGTTTCTAATTATTTATGGGGAACCTGTTCATGGAACTCTTTTGGAATGCTGTATGCTTTTGCCGGTTTCAATGGCTATCTGTTGTTGGGGCATTATCTGAAAAATCTGGAATGGAGCTTGAAGAAAACGTTGGCGATTGGCATTCCGATGTTTGCAGTCGGTTATGCGGTGACATTCTTAGGTTTCAGGCATATAACCGCATTGCCGGAATATACGGATGAGATGCTGGAACTCTTCTTTACCTATTGTTCTCTTAATGTTGTAATGATGACGATACCTGTGTTTATGTTGGCAAAGAAAGTAAAAGTGAACTCGGAAAGGATGAAAAAGGCATTGGCGAATCTCACTGTTTGCGGATTCGGTATTTATATGATACATTATTTCTTTACAGGGCCGTCGGTCGTGCTGATGAGAGCTATTAATATGCCGATTGGTTTGCAGATACCTGTAGCCGCTATTCTTGCTTTCGCCGTTTCATGGGGATTGGTATGGCTGATCTATCGTGCAGGAAAGGTTGCTAAATATATAGTAGGATAGTCATAGAAAATAGAAATAGATGAGAGGTTATCAAAAGTCAATAGTAACTAAACTCCTTCAGGAAGGAGGAGAGTTTAGTTACTATTGACTTTTGACATCCCCTCTTATCGCATCCTCCGGTATTATTTCCTATTTAATTCCTTCTTCCATTTCTCATATTTTGCCAGTACTTTGCTGCCGTCTTTATTGTACCAGCTATATCCGTTCCGGCGTTCATGTCCGATTTCTGAGATATCGTATTTTTTAATTCCGTCGCGGTCGGAGAAGAAAGGACGATTGGTGTCCAGTTCATAAAAACGTGCCCATAGTACGGGACAATCTTCGCAAGGGATCATCTGGTAATCTCTTTTTCCGTCACTGTTGGTGAAGTATTCTTTTTGTATTCCTTTTATTTCGGACTTCTTGAACCATTTGACGGCTGATTCTATCGATTCAATTACTTTTTCCGATGGATGGGGGAGAGACATGAGCAAAAGCACGATATTGTCAGATTCTTGTCCGCTCAATGAAGGCAACTCATATGCACGTGCCTTGCAGGGCTCCAGTGTGATGCGGTCATGCTGCGCGCACCATACTGTCAGTTCCCCGTTTTGGCGAACCTGTGTCCGGAGGATACATTCTATTCCTTTGTCAAAGGCTTTACGTGCTTGCTGGCAGGTTTCATCGGGGATGAAAGTATAAGGGGACTGCTTTTCGTAGATTTCCCGTAACTGCTGCATGACTCTGACCATTGCGTTATCATTGTAGGTGATTTGGATATAGTATCCTGTAGGACGCGGATAAAACTGAGGCCATCCGCCATTGTCATATTGTGCTTTGAGCAGATATTGGATACCTTTCAGTACTCCTTCTTTGTATTTCTCTTTTTGTGTAGCTTGATAAAGACGGGCCAGATATTGAATTTCGGTTGTCGTGGCGTTGTTGTCAATGGTACTTTGGTTGACGTCTCCTTTCGCATTCCATGCTTTGGTGTATTCCTGCTCTGTCAGTTCTGCCGGCATGTAAATGTTTTTGGGCCAGCCTCCCGTGACTTGCTGATACAATAATACATTGTCTCCGATGCGTTGTGCTTCTTCTGTCCGGAAAAAGGCATCATTGAACTTGGGAGCGAGGTGTACCCATTCTTTGTAATTCTGTTGTTTCCTGTAATCTGTTGTTTGGGCTGAAACTCCGGTCTGAATGAAAAGTAACAGAAAGAAAAAGGCTGTTTGTCTCATGACTTCTATTGTTAAGTGAATGTTATGGTGTGTGCAAATGTAGAAGAAAAGGTCGGGAATGAAGGGTAATATCTGTTCTTAATGGCATAAAAATTGGGCTAATCGCTTTTATCAGATGATTAGCCCAATGAAAACAGGAGAATCAATGTTTTATTGCTCCAGATATTTGGTGATTTTTCCGCTGATTTGCAGTAGTGAAATTTCGCAAAGTTTGGTGTTGTATTCTGCCGAGAGAATACGTTCTTCGGCATCCAGCAGACTCTTTTGTGCCTCGCGTACTTCAAAACCGGAAAGGTCTCCCTGTATATAACGGTCCATGGCGATATCATGATTGTCTTTGGCAGTCACAAGATTCTGCCGTTCCAGATTCAGCAGCTGAAGATTATTACGGTATGCTTGCCACAAGTTGCTGAGATCGGAACGAAGGGCTAACTCCAGTTCCTGTCGTTCCAAACGACGATTCTTGAAGGCAAGGGTTGCGTTGCGCTTTTCACGGCGGCGGTTGCCGTCGAAGATATTAAAACCGACAGTAACTCCGGCATTAAAGCCTAAGTTGCCTCTTCTGCTATTTGCATTGATATCATACTTATTAAAGGTATATCCATAGCCGGTATTCAGTTTGAGGTATGGATAGTTGCGGGAGTTGATCTTTTTGTAATCCAGCTGTGCCAGTACGGTGTTCTGGTCGGCTTTCAGCAAAGAAGCATTGGTGGATAAGGTAGCATTCCATAAATCGTCGAACAGTAAGTCACTGTGTACGTCAATGGTAGAATCTTTGATGACGATAATCTGATTTACATTATTGTTGGCCATCAATTCATTAAGTTGGATGCGTGAGGAGTGCAGCAATTCCTGTTGCTTGATGTATTGGGCACTGTCCGCATTGAAGTCCACTTTGGCTTGCTGATAATCCAAACCTGAGAATTTACCGACAAGATGGCTCGCTTCTGCTATACGCAAGCGTTCTTTGGAAAGTGACATCGCATAATGAAAGTTCTTCAAACGGATCTTTTGCTGGATGAAGTTGTAGTATTCCGAGGCAAGATCGGCGATGAAGTCTTCAATGGCAATGCGGGTATTGATTTCGCCCTGCCGTTCCAGTTCCTTTAGTTGCTTGTACGTAGTGCTGATATTGAATCCGTCGAAGATGGTCCAGTTGAGGTTGAGGCCGACGTTAACTGTCTGGTCGTAGACTCCATTATTTTTGGTGACCTCTCCGGTGGCACGGGCTTTCGTCTCGATGTTGTCCAGGTTTCCGGTATATCCGGCAGAAAAGTCCAAAGTAGGCAGATAACCTGCATTTCCGAGTGTCGCGTTATTCTTGCTGATCTGTTCTTCGTTATGGACGATGCGCAGAGAATAATTGTTTTGCAGCCCTTCTTCCAGGCAGTCTTTTAAGGAATAGATTCGCTGTGCCTTCACTGGAGAAACTAATACGAAGACACATGCGGTAACTATGTATATGATTTGTTTCATGCAAATACTTTTCTGTTTCATTCTTTTGTTATTTTGATTCGGTTAGTCGAAATATAACTGTAGATGGCCGGCACGATATACATAGTAAGCAGTGTGGAAACAACCATACCACCTACTACAGCCGTACCCATGGCGATACGCTGATTGGCGCCTTCTCCGCTGGCAAATGCCAATGGAATAAGTCCCAGTACAGTAGAAGCACTTGTCATTAGAATCGGGCGCAGACGCTGTAATGCGGCATCTTTGATGGCGCTCATTTTATCCTCGCCTGCTTCTTGTTTCTGATTGGCGAATTCCACGATCAGGATACCGTTTTTAGCCACGAGACCAATCAGCATGATAATACCGATCTGGCTGAAAATATTCATTGTGATATCTCCGAAATACATGAATACCAAGGCTCCGGCGATAGCCAAAGGCACTGTTAACATGATTATTAACGGGTCCTTGAAACTTTCAAACTGTGCTGCCAGGATCAGATAAATCAGAAGGATAGCCAAAATAAAGGCAAACATCAGGCTCGAAGAACTTTCACGGTATTCCTTGGAGTCTCCGGATAATGCGGTACGGAAAGTATCATCCAATGTTTCTTTGGCAATCTTGTCCATTTCATCCAGTCCTTGTCCGATGGTCTTTCCGTCAGCCAGTCCGGCGGAAATTGTGGCTGATACAAATCGGTTGTAACGGTACAGTTTGGGAGGGGCGATACCGTTTTCCAACTCAATCAGGTTGTCCAACTGTATCATATCGCCATTATTGCTGCGGATATAGATAGCTTTCAGATCGGCAGGCTTGTTTCGTTGCTGGCGGTTGATTTCACCCAAAATTTCATACTGCTTTCCGTTCATATAGAAATATCCCATACGCTGGCCGCTCAATCCGTATTGCAGCGTTTGGGCGATATTTTTAGTACTGACTCCCATTACGCTCGCTTTGTCACGGTTGATTCTGATACGGGCTTCCGGTTTACTGAACTTCAAGTCTACGTCTGCCATCTGGAAAACCGGATTCTCATATACTTTGGCCATGAACTGTGGTAATACCTCCTGCAGCTTTTCCAGATTGGTAGCCTGGAGTACGTATTGAACAGGCATACTTCCCCGGCGTCCGCCGAAAGAAGACTGCTGTTGTACGAACGAGCGTGCCATGGTCTTTTTCTGTACGGCCTTTGATATCTTTTCCGCAACTTCCATCTGCGTGTAGTCGCGGTCTTTCATGTCTTTCAGTGTAATGCGTACGTTTCCGCTACCACTGGATACACGTGCTGTTACCGCTTCCGCATCCGGCAGAATAGAATCTACAAGCTGGTTGATATCTTCGGTATAGTCACGGATATATTCATAAGTGACACCTTCCGCACCTCGGGTGTTGATAGAGATTTGCGACCGGTCTTCAAGCGGAGCCATTTCTGCCGGAATAGCATTCCATAAGAAACCGATCAGGCAGATGGTTATAAAAGTGAACGGAAGTGCCAGCCAGCGCTTACGCAAAAAAGCAGCGAGCGAACGGCTGTACCATCGGTTCATCCCTTCAAAAAACGGTTCCGTCTTAGTGTAGAACCAGTTTTGTTTTTCACGTTTGATGAGTAACTTCGTGGCCAGCATCGGAGTGAAAGTCAGTGCCGCAAATGAAGAGATAATGACAGAACCCGAAATTACAATACTGAATTCCCGGAACAAACGTCCTGTCATACCTTGCATGAAGACAATCGGGAAGAATACTGCAACCAGTGTGATGGTCGTTGAAATAACGGCAAAGAAGATCTCTTTGGCTCCCTCTATTCCCGCTTCTTTCGGACTCATTCCTTTTTCAATACGGATATAGATGTTCTCCGTCATTACGATGGCGTCATCCACCACCAGTCCCACAGCCAGCACAATGGCAAGCATGGAAAGCACGTTGATGGAGAATCCGGCAAGATACATGACGAAGAATGCTCCAATCAGCGATACGGGAATTACGATACATGGAACCAGCGTCACCCGCCAGTCGCGTAAGAAAAGGAAGATGATGATGATAACCAGAATAAAGGCTACATATACAGTCTCTTTTACCTCATTGATAGATGCCCGGATAAATTTGGTATTATCAAAACCATAGCTATACGTCACATCTTCCGGCAGGTCCTTCTTCATCTGCTCCATGCGTTTGTATACAGCATCGGCAATTTCGATGTGATTGGCTCCCGGCTGTGGAATCACTACGATACCTACCATAGGTACACCGTTCATTTTCATGTAACTCTTGATGTCGGCAGGACCAAGTTCTGCACGTCCGATGTCACTGAAACGGACGATACGGTTGTTATCTTCTTTTACAATAAGATTATTGAACTCATCGGCAGTATGCATTAATCCCAATGTACGGATTGTCAGTTCGGTAGTGTTTCCTTCAATACTACCCGAAGGAAGTTCGACATTCTCATTGTCTACCGCATTCTTTACATCAATCGGAGTGATACCGTATCCTGCCATCTTGACCGGATCGAGCCAAAGGCGCATGGAATAACGCTTTTCACCCCAGATGGATACACTACTTACATCAGAGATGGTCTGTAACTGCTCTTTGACGGTCAAGTCTGCAATCTCACTTAATTCAAGCAGTGAGCGTTTGTCGCTTTGGAGGGCAACCATTAAAATAGGCATCGCATCGGCATCGGCTTTTGATACAGTCGGCGGGTCACAGTCCCGGGGCAGATAACGTTGGGCACGGGAAACTTTGTCACGTACGTCATTTGCTGCAGTTTCCAGATCGACTGAAAGCTCAAATTCTACCGTAATACGGCTTTGTCCCTGCTGGCTGACGCTGGATAGAGACCGGATGCCCGGGATACCATTAATATTTTGTTCCAGTGGCTCGGTTATCTGGTTCTCAATTACGTCGGCATTGGCTCCCGGATAAGAACAACTGACAGAAATGATCGGGTTGTCCACCGATGGATATTCACGGACACCCAGATAACTGTATCCGATAAATCCAAAAAGGAGAATAATGATTGTCAGTACCGTAGCTAATACCGGACGGCGTATACTTAATTCAGATATATTCATAAGGCATGGCAGGTATTAGTCAATATTATCCAATGTAACAGGAAGTCCCAGACGAAGTTGCAGTGTTCCTGATGTAAGAATGGTATCTCCTACTTGAAGTCCTCTTACAATTTGTACTTCAGCATCCGTACGAATGCCTGTTGTCACTTCTACAGGCTCAGCTTTTCCCGATTTATACAAGAAGACTTTATCCTTTCCCATTTCCGGCACGATTGCTTCCGTTGGGATGGCGATCGCATTCGGAATTTCTTCTTTTTTCAATTGGATACTTGTATATCGGCCGGGAAGTAAGGCGCGATTGGTATTTGGATAAAGTGCGCGTGCTGTAAATTGATGCAGGTTGGGATCAATCGTTGATTCTACAGCATATACCTTTGCACTGAAGGCATCTAGTTTTCCTTCAATTCTAAAATTCAGGTTCGTACCTTTTTTAATCTGGCTTGCATAGCGTTCCGGTACTGAAAATTCTACTTTCAACGGAGTAATCTTTGTCAGTTTGGCAACAATAGTTGTCGGTGAAGCGTATGAACCGACACTGATTTGCCGAAGTCCGATGATTCCGTCAAATGGAGCACGGAGCTCGGTTAGGGCAATGTTCGCTTTTACTATTTCTATATCAGCGTTTAAAGTTGCCAGGTCAGTCTTTACTTGTTCATAAGCTTCTTTACTGACTGCATCTCGTTTGAGCAGAGCATCTTGTCGGAATACACGGTCCTCAGCTAACTTTAGTTGTGAAACCAACCGTTGAAGTTGTGCCTGTAGCTGGCGGTCGTTCACTTTGGCAAGAAGCTGGCCTTTCTTTACGGGCGTTCCTTCTTCGAAGTTGATTTCTACAATTTTGCCCGAAGTCTCGAAAGATAAATCCACCTCTTCGTCCGGCAGAAGCACACCGGTAGTAGTAAACTCATCTGTCAGGGATTGCGGTTTTATAATTTTGGCGTTTACATTTAAAACTTGTCTCCCTTTTTTAGATTTGCCGCTCATTATTTTGTCGGCAGCTGTTAGTTCGTCGTTCTTTTTGGGTAATTGTGAATAAATTCCTCCACCGATAATTCCGGCACCGATAAGAATGATGATGCCCCATTTAGTTTTTTTATTCATGGTTTAGTATAGTATATATAGCATGTTATATAATATCTTCTGATGATTAGACGATACCTTTCAGGAAAGGTTTAATTGAATATAGTGTAAAAGAAAGTTAACTTTCTGCAGGGCTGTGATAATTGATAGCAGGAGAATTCGGGATTGTTTTATCTGTTAATTGGTATTCGAATTTTAGAATCAATTTATTAAAACTCGTAAAACTTTGCTTAAGATTTAAATAAAGTTAAAGTTGTGTTTGTGGTTATTTGACTTTTAGAGTCGAAATGTCTGATTATTGTCGCTTTTTAAAATAAAGGCAAGGCTATTAGTGCGAATTTAGAGTAGATAGTGCTAACTATATGTCATTTCTTTCGTTTTTTAGCAAATTGCCCGTAAAAAATGTCTTCCTGAAAAATTTGCGTATAAATATAAAGGTTTATACTTTCGCAAAGTTTTTTAGGAATTTATAAACAAGAACATCACAAGGTTAAAACACGTATTCTTTTTTTATAATAGCCTAATTAAACCTGTCGTGAGTTTAATTTTTATTAGGGTATTTAACTTTTTAAATTATGGATGAACCTATAGTGAGGGTAGAGCACCTTTCACATCGCTACAGCGTACAATGGGCTATCCGGGACATTAATCTGGAGATCAAGAAAAAAGGAGTTTTTGGTCTGTTAGGGTCTAATGGCGCAGGAAAGTCAACCACTATGAACATCATGTGTGGGGTGTTGAACCAAACAGAGGGTGAAGTATTTGTAAATGGTATCAGTTTGAGAGAAAATCCGGTCGAAGCCAAGAAATATATAGGCTTCCTTCCTCAAAAGCCTCCTTTGTATGCTGACTTTACGGTAGATGAGTACTTGGTTTACTGTGCGCAACTCAGGCACATGGAGTCTAAAAGTATCAGAGCTGCCGTTGACTATGCGAAAGAAAAGTGTGGAATTATGCACTATAGCAAACGTCTCATCAGTAACTTGTCTGGTGGATATCAACAACGTGTCGGTATTGCCCAGGCGATCGTACATAATCCGCTGTTCGTTGTTCTGGACGAACCCACCAACGGACTTGATCCGAATCAGATTGTCGAAATCCGTCATTTAATAAAAGAAATAGCGGTAGACCGTGCAGTGATGCTGTCTACTCATATCCTGTCGGAAGTACAAGCCACTTGTGATGAAATTAAGATGATTGAACATGGAAATGTTGTATTTTCCGGAACTATCCGTGATTTCAATAATTATATGGCCCCCAGTACTTTGGTGACTATCCTGGAGAATCCTCCACAAACAGAAGAATTAGAGAAAATTCCGGGTATCCTTAAAGTCGAAAAGCTGACTGCTACTCGTTTCCGTTTTCATTTTGATGGAAACGATCATGGCATGACACGACGTATAACGGAAATGGGCGTGGAAAAAGGGTGGCGCCCCAGCGAAATTATTCTTGAACGGGACTCATTGGATACTGTTTTTGCACAGTTGTCCGGAAAAGGAATAAAAATCGATTAATCACAAAATATAATAAAACATTGATATGAAAACTACATATCGGATAGCCATTGCCGAATTGCGTTCCTTATTTTGTTCCCCGGTGGCATGGCTTATTCTAGTTATTTTTGCTGTGCAGGTAGGTGTGGCTTTTGGAAATGCGTTTGATCGTCAGGTACAGGGACAAGCATTAGGATATACTCTTTGGGATGTGACAGCCTCTATTTTTACAGGTTGTATGGTAATCTTTCCGGGCTTCCTGCGTAACCTTTATTTATATATCCCTTTGTTAACAATGGGGTTGATGAGTAGGGAATATAGTAGTGGTTCTATAAAACTGCTGTTCTCATCTCCGGTTACTGACAGCCAAATCATCTTTGGCAAATACTTGTCGGTATTGATTTACAATTTGGTATTGATTCTTCCTTTGTTGGTTGTAGGGGTGTTTTGTGGCATTACTATTACAAATGCTGATTTAGGTTTACTCTTTACCGGAATATTGGGTATATATTTGCTGATTTGTGCTTATGGGGCTATAGGTTTATTTATGTCCAGCATTACTTCTTACCAAGTAGTAGCCGCTATGGGAACTTTGGCTGTATTGGCTGCATTGAATTATGTTGGTGAAGTAGGACAGGATTATGCTTTTGTGCGTGATATTACATATTGGTTATCTATATCCGGACGTGCGGATGAATTTATAAACGGGTTGATTTGTAGTGAAGATCTGTTTTATTTCTTATTAATTATTGCATTATTTTTGACTCTCTCTGTACTGAAACTGCGTGCCGGACGTCGTAAAGTATCTCGTGGGAAAACATGGGGAACTTATGGCGCTGTGGTTTTGGCAGCTTTATTGGTAGGGTATATTTCTACGTTACCTACTTTGAAAGTATATCACGATTCAACGGCAACAAAGCGCAACACGCTGACGAAAACGAGTCAGGACATTATGAAGCAAATAGATGGCAGCTTGAAGATAACCAGTTATATGAATCTGCTGGATGATAATTATGCTATTGCTTTGCCAAGTCAGTTAAAGAGCGATTATGAGAGGTTTGAAAAGTATATTCGTTTCAAACCGGATACGAAAATGGAGTATGTTTACTATTATGATGAGGCCAATTCTCAATTGGATTTCCGTCTTGAAGGCTGTAATACTCTTGAAGAAAGAGCTCAGAAAATGGCAAATATTCTGAATCTGAATATCAATATGTTTTTGACTCCGGAACAGATTCGTGAGAAAATAGATTTGCGGAATGAAGGAAATCACTTTTTACGTGTTGTAGAACGGGATAATGGTCAGAAGAGTATTTTGCGCTTATTTAATGATAATGAAAAGCATCCGTCGGAAACTGAGATTTCTACAGCTTTGAAACGTTTTGTGGTACAGTCACCGAAAGTCGCTTTTCTTACTGGTCATGAGATGCGTGATATTTATAAAACGGGCGACCGGGATTATAATCAATTTGCAGAGAATCAATATTTCCGTTATTCTTTGGGAAATCAGGGATTTGATGTCGTAACCTTGTCTTTGGAAGATCAGGAGGTACCGGAAGATATAGATATTGTGGTGATAGCAGATATGAAAACGCCTTTTGATGAGATTGAAAATGATCGTTTGAATAAGTATATCGCTCGTGGAGGAAATCTTTTCATCTTGGGTGATGCCCGTCGTCAGGAAATAATGAATCCTATAACGGAACAGATAGGAGTGACTTTTATGCCGGGAACATTAATTGAAATGAAAGAGAATGATTCTCCGTCTTTGATTGCCGGGCATATAACAAAAGAAGCTGCACAACGTTTTAAACCTTATACCCGTCCATATGAATTCAGGTCTGTCATCACAATGCCCGATGCTGTTGGTCTGGCATTTGATGCCACTAAAGGTTTCCATGCCACTCCGGTGATTGTTACAGACTCTTTATGTTGGAATGAGTTGCAAACAACGGACTTTTTAGATGATAAACCTCAGTATAACCCTGAAACGGGTGAGAAACAAGGTGTTATTCCTACAATTTTGGCGCTTGACCGTAAAGTTGGTGATAAAGAACAACGTATCGTCATAACAGGAGATGCGGACTGTGTAAGTAATGGAGAAATGAGCAAAAGCCGCAATGGTTATTCATCTAATAATTTTACAGTAATTACCGGAACTTTCAAATGGCTTTCTTACGATGAATATCCGTTGGATACAGAGCGGATTAATCCGGAAGATAATGCAGTGTCTGTAGGACGTGATGCACGTAAAATGGTGAGATATGGCTGCTACGCACTTTTGCCGCTTATCTTTGCCGCTTGTGGAATTACGATCCTTGTTCGTAGAAAGAGAAGATAATAAAGAGTATCCTTATAAAATACAAACACATCATGGAAGAATCTATTGTCAGAGTAGAGCATCTCTCTCACCGTTATAGTGTAGATTGGGCTATCCGCGATATAAATCTTGAAGTAAAAAGTAAAGGGGTTTTCGGTCTGTTGGGTTCCAACGGTGCCGGTAAGTCTACAACTATGAATATTATATGTGGGGTTTTGAACCAGACAGAAGGAAATGTCTGGATTAATAACATCAATCTGCGTGAGAATCCGGTAGAGGCAAAGAAGTTCATAGGTTTTCTGCCTCAACGTCCGCCTTTATATCCGGATATGACAGTTGAGGAGTATCTTATTTATTGTGCAAATCTTCGTCTGATGGAACCTATGGAGATTGGGAAAGCCGTAGAGTGTGCTATGGCTCGTTGCGGAGTAACTCATTTTCGTTCACGCCTCCTGCGTAATCTGTCCGGTGGTTATCAGCAGCGTATTGGCATTGCACAGGCTATTGTTCATCATCCGCAATTTGTTGTGCTGGATGAGCCGACAAATGGTCTGGATCCTAATCAGATTGTCGAAATCCGTAATTTAATTAAGGAACTTGCTACCGATCATGCAGTAATGCTTTCCACGCATATTTTGCCGGAAGTTCAGGCTACTTGTGATGAAATTCGTATGATTGAACATGGAAAAGTCGTTTTCTCTGGAAGTATGGATGATTTTGATAATTATGTTGCTCCTACTTCTTTCACTGCAACATTGGCGAATGCTCCGTCAATAGAAGAACTAGGCAAACTAAAAGGTGTTACTTCTGTCGATAGTTTGGGCGATTGTCATTACCGCTTTCATATAGTCGAACCGAATGGAATAACCGAGAAAATGATTGCTGCCAGTGTCGCTAATGGATGGCAACTGGAAGAGATTCAGTTAGAACGTCTTTCTTTGGATGAGATTTTTGCACGTCTTTCCGGAAAGAAGTAAACACAAACTCAGAAAATAAAAATAAGTATGAAAACTATATGGAAAATAGCAAAGGCTGAACTGAATACTCTTTTTTGTTCACCTATTGCATGGTTAATCCTTATCATATTCGCATTTCAGGCCGGACTGACATTTTCCGACCTGATTTCCGATCAGTTACGTTATCTGGCGCTAAACTATCGTCCTTATAATCTGACTAGTGCTTTGTTGTTAGGATACAGTGGTGTTTATTCAAGCATGCAGGATAACTTGTACCTTTATATACCATTACTTACAATGGGATTGATGAGTAAGGAGTATAGCAGCGGTTCCATCAAGTTACTGTATTCTTCTCCTATCACCAATATACAGATTATTCTGGGTAAATATATATCTATGTTGGTATATGCATTGATTCTGGTTGCTATCTTGTTTGCCTATTTTATATATAGCGCATGTATTGTGGAAAACTTTGATTTTCCGTTTGCTTTGACCGGGATACTTGGAATCTTTTTGTTGGTATGTGCTTATGCAGCTATAGGTTTGTTTATGTCCACTTTGACTGCTTATCAGGTGGTTGCGGCAGTTGGTACATTGACTGTTCTTGCTATTCTTAATTTCATGGGTAATATTGGACAGGACATTGATTTTGTTCGTGATCTTACCTATTGGTTGTCTTTGGCAGGACGCTCGGACAAGTTTCTTCATGGCATGATTTGTAGTGAAGATGCATTTTACTTCATTATTGTGGTTGTACTGTTCTTGTCACTTTCTATTTTGAAATTGAAGTTCGAACGCACTACTGCCAATAGTTTAAGTAAGATGATGCAGTATATCGGTGTGTTGTGTGTTGCATTACTAGTCGGTTATGTGACTTCCCAACCCAAGCTAATGTGTTACTATGATGCAACAGCAACTAAAGCAAATACTTTGACTCCTCCAAGTCAGGAAGTTATGACGAAGCTGGACGGTGGATTGACTCTTACGATGTTCGTTAATCTGCTGGATGATAATTTCAACAAGGGAATGCCGAAAAACAGGAACTGGGAAATGCGTAAGTTTGAAGACTATATCCGTTTCAAACCGGAAATGAAGATGGAGTATATTTATTATTATGACCATACAGATAATCCTCGTCTTTACGCACAATTCTCCGGACTGTCAGACAAAGAAATAGCTCAGCGTTTGTGCGATACTTATGATCTGGACTTTAATATGTTCCTTTCTCCGGAAGAGATCAAGAAAATAACAGATTCCAAGGGTATTAATCTGGAAGAAGAAGGCAATCGTTTTGTTTATCTTTTCGAACGTGAAAATGGTCAAAAAGCTTTCTTACGCATTTATGATGATAATCAGCGTGATCCTCGTGAATCAGAAATTACGGCTGCCTTGAAAACTATGGTTGTCAAGTCTCCGCAGGTTGCTTTTATCACAGGACATGGCGAACGCGATGTTTACAAAGGTGGTGAACGTGATTATAGTGCATTTGCAAAAAATCTCTCTTTCCGATATTCTCTGATCAATCAGGGGTTCGGTGTGACTGTTTTGGATTTGAAGGCAGATACTGTAGCAACAGATATTGCTGATAATATTGATATTATAGTTATAGCAGATGTACGTGAAGCATATACTCCGGATGAGATAGCTAAGATACAACGTTTTATTGCTCGTGGAGGTAACATGATTATAGCTTGCGAACCACGGCGTCAACCATTGATGAATCCATTAGTTGAAAACCTGGGTGTTACATTTATGCCGGGTGTTGTAGTGGAAGAGACAGAGGGATATGCTCCCAATCAATTATTTGTGAATCCTACTGAAACGGCTGTAGCAGAGAATAAGGGATATTATAGAATGGCCAGTTTTGGTTCTAAACTTTCTATGCCTGATGCTGTACAACTTGTCCTGAATGATAGTTGTGGATTTAAGTCTTCAGTTCTGTTTGCTACAACTCCAAACGCTTGGAATGAATTGCAGACAACAGACTTTATAGATGATAAACCTGTAATTAATCAGGAAACTGGTGAAAAAGCAGGTACTATTCCTTTGGTGGTGTGTTTGACACGACAGGTAGGCGATAAAGAGCAGCGTATCTATGTATGTGGTGATGCTGATTGTATGGCTAACAGTGAATTGACTACCAATCGCAATGATTTGAGTACTTCTAATTTCACATTAATCACCGAAGCCTTCCGCGAATTGTCTTATAATCAATTCCCCATAAGCGATGAGCGTCCCCATCCGTATGATGATAAAATGTCTATTTCCGGCCAGGGGGCTTTGATCTTCGTTCGCATTCTGTTTATGGGAGTTATTCCCGTAGGGCTATTAGTCGGATACATCATGACTTGGTGGCGTCGTCGTAAAAAATAATAGTTGTAAAAGAATAGGTTAAAAACAAGTTTTGTCAAATAACAATATATAACGAAACACAACACAGCATTTATGAAAAAAAAGCGAAGTCTTATTATTGGCTGCTTGCTATTAGCAGCTTTGCTTCCGTACACTTTTTTTGCTAGTGCACAGACTAAAGTTACTGTTAAAGTACAGGACTATAGTTATAGGGTCGTCAAAGGTAAAGTTACAGACTCGGAAGGGCATTCTTTACCGGGGGTAAACGTAAGAGTAAAGGAAGTACAGGGAGGTACAGTTTGTGATATTGATGGGAACTTTAAACTTAGTGCCCCACGTGAAGACGCCGTACTGGTATTCTCTTATATTGGTATGGCCACTCAAGAAGTAACAGTCAAAGCCAGCCAGAAAAAAGAGATTTTGGTTCAAATGAAAGAAGACGTGAATGAGGTAAATGAAGTTGTAGTGACCGGATATGCAACTTTGAGAAAAGAAAGTTTTACGGGAAATACGGTATCTATTAAAAAGGAAGATTTGCAGAAAGTTTCTAAAACGAATGTAATATCGGCTATTCAGGTATTTGACCCTTCTTTTCGCATTGCAGAAAATAATATGTGGGGATCTGACCCTAACGCCTTACCGGAAGTCTATCTTCGTGGTAAATCTGGTATTGGGATTAAAGAATTAGATGCTACAGATGTTACCTCAAAATCCTCTTTGATGAATAATCCGAATCTTCCGACATTTATTATGGATGGATTTGAAATAAGTGTGACGAAGTTGTACGACATGGATCCTTCTCGTATTGAGAGTATTACGATTTTGAAAGATGCTGCTGCTACTGCTATGTATGGTTCACGTGCAGCTAATGGTGTGATAGTAATTACTACAGTAACTCCAAAGCCTGGTAAAATAAATGTCTCTTATAGCCTGACCGGAGAAGTGGAAATGCCGGATTTAAGTGATTATAACTTGTTGAATGCTGCTGATAAATTGGAAGCTGAAAGAATATCCGGATGCTTTGAAGATCCAACGGGTGGTGTTGACACAGAAAATAGATATAGAGATTTCTATTATAAAAAACTGTATAATGTTCTTGATGGCGTTGATACATATTGGCTAAATAAACCATTACAAACGTCATTCAATATGAATCATAGTCTTTATGTCGATGGTGGTTCAGATAAATTGCGTTTTGGTGTAGAATTGAGCCTGAACAAAAACAATGGTGTAATGAAAGGCTCGAAACGTGATGTGTGGGGAGCAGGCGCATATATTCAATATACTATAGGCAATTTCATTTTTCGCAATCATTTTACTTATGATGTCAACAGTTCTAAAGATTCGCCTTATGGTACTTTCTCTGATTATACTTCTCAGTTGCCCTATGATGTATATCAGGATGAGAATGGAAATCTGTTGGAAACGCTCGGATATTGGGGATTTAAGACCAACCGATACAATCCTCTTTATGAAGCTACATTAGGAAGCTATAGTAAGTCTTCTTATGAGCAAGTAATCAATAATTTAAGTGCTCAGTGGAATATAAATAATTATTTATTGTTTAAAACCACATTAGGCTTAACCCGTCAATTTAATGAGAATGAACGTTTCTTAGATCCACATTCTCAGAAAAATGCCAATCCTTTAAGTGCTACTAATCTTTCTTCCGGGGAATTAACAACTGGATCTGGAAATAATTTCACTCTTGACTGGCAGGCATCATTAGCATACAATCGTTTTATAAATAAGCATAACATTAATGTTTCAGCGGGAATGAATGTAATGGAAAATCAGACTAAGAGTTTGACTGCTAACTATAGAGGTTTTCCGTCTGGCAGCTTGCATTCTCCTAATTATGCACAGGAAATGGTTAATAAGCCGACACAGAGTGAGGAGCATTCTCGTTTGGTCGGTTTGAT
>ERZ791579.862-NODE-862-length-18936-cov-2.292834_pt1 | contig 18936 bp, 17 predicted proteins | sample MGYA00509968_ERZ791579 | MGnify/ENA primary metagenome ERZ791579 (study PRJEB30046, sample SAMN00791924) | human gut metagenome | study: EMG produced TPA metagenomics assembly of the A metagenome-wide association study of gut microbiota in type 2... | reverse complement strand
TATGTGGTGGTAAGAGTTATCGGTAAAATGCTCGGCTCATATGTCAGCGGAAAAATTACGCATCAGCCCGATAAAGTATGCAAATGGTTAGGCCCCACGCTGATGCCGCAGGCAGGTGTTGCGCTCGGTCTTATCGCCGTCGCCTCAAGCATGGTACCCGACTATGCTCCGCAGCTTCGCACGGTAATACTCTGCTCGACGTTTATCTACTCCATCATAGGCCCGGGCGTTGCCAAATTCTCGCTTGTTAAAGCCGGCGAAATAGTATTGCCCGACAAAAAGCAGAAAAAAGTCGGAGCATAACAAAAGTCTGCATACATATGCAATTATTAAGCGTTCCTTGTTTTACGCAAGGGACGCTTTTCTCGTTATTTTATACAGATTTTGCAAATCTTTTTTTACCGCTTCAAACATTGAAATACACCCCGAACGTGTTATAATTATACATATATTTTTAGTATGTTATATATAATATCTTGAAAGGTACGTGTTATTTTTGTCACTTGTTGCTATGAAAGAGTTGCTTGCGCGCGCCGAAGAAAAAGGTGTTGCCATAGGTGCCTTTTCCGTAGGCAATATGGAAATGGTAATGGGCGCCGTCAAGGCGGCGGAGGAGCTTGAGACCCCTATTATTTTGCAGATAGCGGAGGTAAGACTTAAAAGCTCGCCTTTGGAATTGATGGGGCCGATGATGCTTGCTGCGGCAGAGAATGCCAGTGTCGATATTGCGGTGCACCTTGACCACGGATTAAATGTCGAAACGGTTGAACAGGCTCTTGATATAGGCTTTACGTCGGTAATGCTTGACGGCTCGCTTTTACCGCTTGAGGAAAATATTAAAACGGTAAAAGGCGTCGTTGAAACCGCAAAGGAATACGGCGCAACCGTTGAAGCCGAATTGGGAGTTGTCGGCGGAAACGAGGGCGAGGGCAAAAGCCACAAAATTCTTTGCACAAACCCCGATGACGCTAAACGCTTTTGTGATGAAACGGGGGTTGACGCACTTGCCGTGGCAATAGGCAACGCGCACGGAAATTATCCCGTACTTCCCGAGCTTCGCTTTGACGTGCTTGAGGAAATACATAAAAAAGTCAATACACCGCTTGTGCTTCACGGCGGTACGGGTATAAGCGACGAGCAGTTTCAGAGGGCGATTTCACTCGGTGTTCGCAAGATAAATATAGCAACAGCTTCCTTTGACAGCTTGGTGTCTTATGCAAAGACTTATTGTGATAACAAGGAAAAAGCCAATTATTTTGAGCTCTCCGCCTGTGAGGTCGAGGGAGTTTATCAAAATGTTAAAAGACATATTAAAGTTTTCAATATGGAATAATTAAGGAGACAATTATGAAATACATAGAATTTGATTCTTCAAAAAAATATGACCTTATTCTTTTGGGCAGAATTGCAGTTGACTTGAATCCCGTCGATTATTACTGCCCTCTTAACGAAAGTACCACCTTTAAGAGATACCTCGGCGGCTCTCCCGCAAATATAGCGGTAGGCCTTGCGAGACTCGGTAAAAAATGCGGATTTTTTGCCCGCGTTTCCGATGACCAGCTCGGCACATTCGTAACCGATTTCTTTGAGAAAGAGGGAATTGACACCTCAAGAGTTAAGAGATGTGAAAACGGTGAGAAAATCGGTCTTACATTTACCGAAATCAAATCCGAAACCGAAAGCTCCATAGTTATGTATCGCAACGATGCGGCCGACTTGAAATTGGAGGTTTCCGATATTGACGAGGAATACATCAAGCAGGGTAAGGCTCTTTTGATTTCAGGCACCGCTCTTTGCGAAAGCCCGTCGAGAGAGGCAACACTCAAGGCTGTTATGCTTGCAAAGAGAAATTGTATTCCGATTATTTTTGATATTGACTACCGTGCATATAATTGGAAAAATGACGATGAAATTTCAATCTATTATTCCGCGGTTGCCCGTGAGGCTGATATTATTCTCGGCTCTCGTGAGGAATATAACCTTACCGAAAAGCTCATAAAGCAGGGTATGTCCGATGAAGAAACAGCTAAATATTGGCATTCGCAAAATGCTAAAATCGTGGTAATCAAGCACGGCAAGGAGGGCTCGACAGCTTATACAAATGACGGCGAAAGCTATAACATTAAGCCGTTCCCCGTTAAACTCCTTAAATCCTTCGGCGGCGGAGACGGTTACGCTTCCGCATTCCTTTACGGACTTTTTGAGGGCTATGATATAATCGACGCTCTCGAATTCGGCTCGGCTTCGGCGGCTATGCTTGTAGCTTCTCACGCTTGCTCACAGGATATGCCCTCTGTCGAAGCGGTCAAGGACTTTATTAAGAAAGAAAAAGAAGAATACGGTGAAATGATTGCAAGGGTGTAAATCATTCCGCTCCCTTTTTGATTTGCAGGAAGGCTCAAAATGAAAAAACTGTTCAAAAACAAGATTTTCAAAGGTGTTGTCGGAACGCTTTTATGTGTTTGTATTTTGCTTTTTGCGGCAGTAATCGGGATTAACGCATATATGATTTCTTTTTCTAAAAAGAATTTTGTTACCGTAGATGAATTAAAAGCGGACAGCTATGATTGTATTTTGGTACTTGGTGCAGGGCTTTGGAGCGGCAAGCCGTCGCCTATGCTAAAGGAAAGACTTGATTTTTCTCTTGAAGCATACAATAAAGGGTGCAGCGACAGATTCCTTGTCTCGGGGGATCACGGCACGAAAAACTATGACGAGGTAAACGCTATGAAGGATTACCTTGCTGAAAACGGTATTTCGGCTGATTGCGTGTATATTGACCATGCAGGCTTTTCAACCTATGAGTCAATGTATCGGGCAAGAGATGTTTTCAAGGTCCAAAAAGTGCTTATTGTAACGCAAAAATACCATCTTTACAGGGCTGTGTATATTGCAAGACAGCTTGGCATTGAGGCTTACGGTCTTGACAGGGAGGAGCTCAAATATCCCGTCAAAAATAACATAAGAGAAGCGGCGGCAAGGGTAAAGGATTTCTTTTATTGTATAGAAAAGCCCGAGCCCACCTATCTCGGTGAAGAAATACCGATAAAAACCGCAAGTGCTTCGCTTACGGATGATAAGGTAAAAGTTTAATTTATATAAACGAGGGTAATGTATGTACGAAAATCCTAAATTTAACCAAAACAATGAAAAAATCCTCTGCGAGAGAAACGGCAAAAACTCCGATATGCTGATGGATATAAGAGTTAAAATTCTCAAAGCGGGCGAAAAAATGACCTTTTGCGAAGCGGAAAATGAAACGGCTCTGCTTTTGATGGCGGGAGATGTCGATTTTGTTTTTGACGGAAAAACCGAAAACGCAAAGAGACGTTCCCCGTTTCTTGACAAGGCAACGGCAATTCATTTTGCAAGGAATAACACGGTAACGGTTAAGGCGAACGAGGAGTCGAGATTTGTAATTGAGCAAACTGATAACTCAAACGATTTCGGCGTTCACTATTATAAAGGCGAGGATATGACAGTTCAGCACTTCGGCGCAGACCAATGGGACGGCGCGGCCGACAGACAGGTGCTTACGGTGTTTGACTATGAAAATGCTCCGTATTCAAATCTTGTCTTGGGCGAGGTTTTCCACAAGCCCGGCTGCTGGACGAGCTATCCGCCGCATTATCATCCGCAGCCCGAGGTCTACTACTACGAATTTGATAAGCCGCAGGGCTTCGGCGTCGGCTTTAACGGAGACGATTGCTATAAGGTGGGTGACAAGGGCTGTCTTTGCATAACACCCATGCATACACATCAGCAGGCAGCGGCTCCCGGATATAAAATGTGCTATGTTTGGATGATAAGGCATCTTGACGGCGACCCGTGGAGAAAGACAAGAATAGACGCACCGGAGCACAAATGGCTTTTAGACGATAAATAAGGAGATAAAACTATGGCATATATGACTACAGCGCAGGCTCTCGTAAAATTCCTTGACAATCAATACGTATCGTTTGACGGCAAGGAGACAAAATTCGTTGACGGAATTTTTACGATATTCGGTCACGGAATAGTTTGCGGACTCGGCGAGGCACTTGACTCCGACAGAGGCGGACTCACGGTTTATCAAGGCAAAAACGAGCAGGGCATGGCACACGTTGCCACCGCATTTGCAAAACAGAATAATCGCAGAAAAATAATAGCCTGTTCTTCTTCCATTGGTCCCGGTGCCGCAAATATGATAACTGCCGCCGCAACGGCTACGGTAAACCACATTCCGCTTTTGCTGTTTCCCGCAGATTCCTTTGCGTCACGCCAGCCGGACCCCGTGCTTCAGCAATTTGAGCAGGTAAATTCGCTTGCCACAACGACAAATGACGCTTACAAGGCGGTCACAAGATATTGGGACAGAATTTCACGTCCGGAGCAGTTGATGTCTGCCATGATAAACGCAATGCGCGTTTTAACCGACACGGCAGAAACGGGCGCCGTATGCATTTCTCTTCCGCAGGACGTTGAGGGTGAAAGCTATGATTTCCCCGACGAATTCCTCGCAAAGAGAGTACATAAAATTACAAGAATCGTCCCCTCTCTCGACGAGGTTAACGATATAGCCGAAATTCTTTTAAACGCCGAAAAGCCGCTTGTTATCTGCGGCGGCGGAGTAAGATATTCCGAGGCGGGAGAAGCAATTGAGATGTTCTGCAAATCATTCGGCATTCCCTTTGCCGAAACACAGAGCGGCAAAACCGCCTGTCTCTCAAGCGACCCGCTGAACCTCGGCGGACTCGGAGTCACGGGTAATTCGGCAGGAAACGACATTGCAAAATGCGCCGACGTCATTCTCGGCATAGGCACTCGTTTTTCCGACTTTACCACCGGCTCAAAGAGCCTTTTCAGAAGCGACGCAAAATTTATAACCATTAACACTTCCCGCTTTGACGCGTACAAATTAGGTGCCGTAAAGCTCGTCGCGGACGCAAAGCTCGGAATAATCGCTCTCGGCAAGGCTTTGTCGTCCCACGAATACAGAACAAAATACACCGATGAAATCGCAAAGGCAAAAAAGTGCTGGAACGATGAGATGGAACGCTTTGCAAAATACAGCTACAACGAAAGCTTCACCACACTTATAAAAGCTCAGTACGAACGCTCCGTTCCGGAGTTTGCAGAGAAGTTCGGCACAATAACGCAGGTGGCGGCAGTCGAAAAAATACGCGAGATCATTCCCCACGACGCGATTTGCGTAGGCTCCGCTGGTTCTCTGCCGGGAGATCTCCAAAGGATGTGGACCTCGGACAGCAGATATTCCTACAACATGGAATACGGCTACTCCTGTATGGGCTATGAAATCGCGGGCGCGTTGGGCTCAAAGCTTGCAGAGCCGCAAAAAGAGGTGTATGCGATGTGCGGCGACGGCAGTTATCTTATGCTGCACTCAGAGCTTGTCACATCAATACAGGAGCATAAAAAAATAAACGTACTGCTGTTTGACAACAGCGGCTTCGGCTGTATAAACAATCTTGAAATGTCAAACGGAATAGGCAATCTCGCAACGGAATTCCGCTTCCGTGACGAAAACGGAGATCTGCTCGGCGACCTTGTTCCTATCGATTTTGCAAAAAGCGCGGAAGGCTACGGAGTTAAAACGTACACGGCAAGAACTCTTGAACAGCTTGAAAATGCACTTCGTGACAGCCTTGATTCTAAGGTTTCGACGCTTATAGACATTAAGGTTTTGCCGAAAACCATGACAGACGGCTATGGCGCATGGTGGAATGTCGGCGTGGCGTCAACCTCCGACAACAAGGCGGTCAACGAGGCTTACAAAAATAAAAAAGAAAACGAAAGTAAAGCGAGGAAATATTGATATGCTTGATAAGAACAAAGTTAAATTAGGTATTGCACCTATCGCTTGGACAAATGACGATATGCCCGATTTAGGCTCGGAAAACACCTTTGAACAGTGTATTTCCGAAATGGCTCTCGCCGGCTTTACCGGCTGCGAAGTCGGCAACAAGTATCCGCGAGACGACATACCCGCACTCAAAAAAGCTCTCTCGCTTCGCAATATGCAAATTTGCAATGCTTGGTTTTCTTCATTTCTTCTTACAAAACCGTATGATGAAGTAGAAAAAGACTTTACAGAACATATTTCTTTTCTCAAGGAGATGGGCGCAAGGGTTGTCGGCATTTCGGAACAGAGCTACTCTATACAGGGCACCGATAAGTCGGTTTTCAAAGACAAATACATAATGAACGACAACGAATGGGCTCGCCTTTGCGACGGCGTAAACCGTCTCGGCAAGGTCGCAAAGGATATGGGCATAGCCCTTACATATCATCATCATATGGGCACAGTTGTTCAGACCGCCGCCGAGATAGACCGTCTTATGGAAAATACCGACCCCGAACTTTTCAGTCTTTTATATGATTCGGGTCATCTTGCATACTGCGGCGAGGATTACATCGGCGTTTTGAAAAAATACGCAAACAGAGTAAAACACGTACACTTAAAGGATATTCGCCCCGAGGTAATAGATAAGGTTAAGAAGGAAAACCTCAGCTTCCTTGAAGGCGTGCGGCTCGGAACGTTCACGGTTCCCGGTGACGGCGCGATAGACTTCGGCCCGATATTTGACATTCTTGCGGACAGCGGCTATGAGGGTTATGTTCTCGTAGAGGCGGAGCAGGACCCTGTCAAGGCAAACCCGTTTGAATACGCGCTCAAGGCAAGAAAATACATTGCCGAAAAAGCCGGTCTTTAATTTAGCGGAGGTTAAGAAATGAGTTTTCAATTTATTATGCCGAAACAAATTTTTTACGGTGAAAACGCCTTATCGGCCGCGGCAGAGCATATATGCGCCTTAGGCAAAAAAGCTCTTGTGGTTACCGACCCCATGATGGTAAAGCTCGGCAACACCGCAAAGATTACGGATATACTCGACAAAGGAGATACTCGGTACGCAATTTTTGACGGCGTCATAAGCGAGCCCACCGACAAGATTATCGAAGCGGGCTTAAAGGCATGGAACAACGAAAAATGTGACTTCCTGATAGCCGTAGGCGGCGGCTCGCCGATAGATGCTATGAAGGCGATAGGTGCGGTTGCGACAAGCGGCTGCTCCGTCAACGATTTTCTCGGTAAGATAATTACCGTCCCCACTCCGCCAATGGTAGCAATACCGACAACAAGCGGTACCGGCTCGGAGGCTACGCAGTTTACAATCATAACAAACACGGAAAAGGACATAAAAATGCTCTTAAAGGGTGCGGTGCTTATGCCCGACCTTGCGATAGACGATCCGGCGTTTACCATGACCGCCCCGCCATCCGTTACGGCCGCTACCGGACTTGACGCACTTTGCCACGCAAGCGAGGCGTACACATCAAGAAAAGCACAGCCAATGACGGACGATCTCGCTATCAGCGCGGTAAAAAGAATTTTCAAATATCTTCCCACGGCTTATCGCGAGCCCCAAAACATTGAGGCAAGAGAGCAAATGAGCCTTGCGGCTCTTGAAGCCGGCACGGCGTTCAACAATGCTTCCGTTACCGTAATTCACGGTATGTCTCGACCGATAGGCGCGCTGTTCCATGTGCCGCACGGAATAAGCAACGCCATGCTTATGGCGGAATGCTTCGACTACGTTTGCGACGGCGCAGAAAAGCGCTTTGCCGATATGGCACGGGCAATAGGAAAAGCCGCAAGCGACGATTCCGACTCCGCCGCAGCAAGGAAATTCGTTGATGCCTGCAAGGAGCTTTGCGACATCTGCGGTATACCGAGCGTATCGGGCTACGGAATCGACCTTGTAGATTTCCGCAAAGCGATGCCGAAAATGGCAGAGGATGCCTTCGCATCCGGCTCACCGTCTAATACGATAAAGGATATATCCGTTGAAGATATATTGAAGATTTACGACAGACTTTGTAAATAATTTTTCGGATACAAACAGTATAAATCTCGCTGTTTAAATCATATTTCATTCAAAATTTGCCGACGGCACAATTTTGAAACAGCAGAAATCACCGGTTACACCTGTCAGGGCAACACGGGGCGCAGGGTGATTTTAAATAACTATTTGTTGCCTGAAAGGTTATGTGATAATTATGTTAAAAATCGGCATCATCGGCGCAGGACGCATTGGCAAGGTGCATCTTGAGTCAATCTCCTACCACGTAAAAAATGCAACGGTAACCGCAATGGCAGATCCGTTTATGAACGAAGAAACCGAAAAGCTTATAAGAAGCTATGGGGTTTCAAAGGTGACAAAAGACTATAAGGACATTTTGAACGACAAGGATATTGACGCCGTTCTTGTCTGCTCCTCAACCGACACGCACGCCGCAATTTCGATAGAAGCCATAAACGCCGGAAAGCACGTTTTCTGCGAGAAGCCGATTGACCACTCAATCGAAATAATTCAAGCCGTCGCAGACGCTTTAAAGGAGCATCCGGATATTAAGTTTCAGGTGGGCTTCAACCGCCGCTTTGACCATAATTTTGCCGCTATACGCAAGGCTTATGACGACGGAAAAATAGGTAAAGCGCACATACTGAAAATTACCTCGCGCGACCCCGAACCGCCGAATCCCGCATACATAAAGGTGTCGGGAGGTATCTTCCTCGATATGACGATTCACGATTTCGATATGGCGTGTTTCCTCACCGACAGCGACGTTGAAGAGCTTTATGTAAACTCCGCGGTGCTCGTTGACCCGGCCATAGGCGAGCAGGGCGACGTTGACACGGCAATCATAACCATGAAAATGGCAAACGGCGCTTTGGCGGTTATAGACAATTCGCGCAAGGCGGCTTACGGCTATGACCAGCGCGCCGAGCTTTTCGGCTCTAAGGGTATGGTTGCGACGAGCAACGACACCGTATCCTCGGCGGTAATATCAAACGCTGACGGCGTTACCGGCGAAAAGCCGCTCTTCTTCTTCCTTGAGAGATATATGGGCTCATTCTCCGAGGAAATGCGTCAATTCACAGAGGCGGTCATAAACGATACCGAGGTTCCCGTGGGTATTCACGCAGGCCTTCAGTCTGTAAAGATAGGTCTTGCCGCAAGAAAATCGGTAGAGGAACACAGACCCGTAAAGATTTCCGAAATACAGTAATATAAATTTTGAGAATAAATAAATCCCGAACAAAGGCCGCACATTTATAGGCTGTCTGTTCGGGATTTTATTTTTAATTTAAGCGTTTAATCATCTTCTCCACGGATTTGCGGGATCGGGATCTGTCGGGTCCCAGCCGCGGCGACCGTCAGAGGCACTGATTTTAACCGCCGAGGGCTTCGGAAGAACAGTTCCTCCCCAGCTGTCATATATCATAACCGTTGTTCCGAGCGGACAGCAATCATATATCCACTTGGCGTCAGCAGTTGTAAGTCTGATGCAGCCATGAGAAGCAGCACTGCCGAGCTTATTATAGCTCCTATAAAGGAGCGTGGAATTGTCCTGCTTTGAATACGGGACGGAGTGAAAAAGCACCTTACCGACTATTCTCGTTGAATACTGCCCGTGAACGTTGCCCCTAAGCTCCTTCCAGCGATATTTTGCCGGAGTGTTGAAAACTCCGACGGGGGTTAAGCCGTCAGTTCCCACCGAGCACACAAAGGCTCTGTCCGGCACGGTAAATTTACCGCTGTTATCCTTTGCATAAACCGTGATACAGTTATTCGTGCGATCAACCGCTATAAGATAAGGCGCATTGTGATTTACCGCCTGTGGGTGAAGATAATAGCTGTATAACGTACCGTTTGTGAGAGTATAGGCATTGCCGTCATAATATATGGGGCCGTTGTAATTTTTGTTCCAAACGCCGCCGTCAATGGCATTAAGAGTGTCACCGTAAACGTATGCACCGTTATAACCGAAATCTACAACACCGCCCGATACGACATACCAATCGTCACCGTATTTAACGAGAGTATTGGTGTCCCAGCGCAATATGCCGCCGTATACGTAATACCACGTGCCGTAATACTTGGTAAGACCGGTATAGCTCCAGTCAAGAACGCCTTCCTTTACGTAATACCAAGTATCATAGTATTTGGTAAGACCTGTATAATTCCAATTAAGTACGCCGTTTTCGACGTAATACCATGTATCGTAATACTTGGTAAGGCCTGTATAATCCCAATTGAGTACGCCGTTTTCGACGTAATACCACGTATCGTAATACTTAGTAAGGCCTGTATAATCCCAATTAAGTATGCCGTTTTCTACATAGTACCACGTGTCGTAATACTTGGTAAGGCCGGTATAGCTCCAGTCGAGAACGCCGTCCTTTACGTAATACCATGTGTCATAGTATTTGACAAGCCCCGTATATGAGCTGTCCTTTTCGCCGCCCTGCATATAATACCATGTATTGCCTTCTTTTTTCAGTGAATCCTTTTCGGAGGCAAACGACGCCGTTGAAAATGCCCCGAGAAGTACCGATAGAAGCAGTATTATTGCCAAGATTTTTTGATATGTATTCTTCATTATTCCCTCCGAGAAAGCATTTGAAATGTAGTAATAAAATTATATCTTTATTAAATGCCGTAGTCAAGCACTTTCAGCGAGCATCATACAATCGTTTCATATTGTAATACAACAATTTGCTATTGCAAACCAAGGCTTATCGGTATATAATAACAAAAGGTATTCAACCTATAATTTAAAGTACAGGGGAGCTTGTTTTTGCAGGCTGAGAGGAAGTCATCAACTTCGACCCTTTTTCACCTGATGCGGATAATGCCGCCGTAGGAAGTCACCCGAAAAAGACTTGTTAAACGGAGCTTCGCATTTTGAGTGAAAAGCTCCGTTTTTTATTTTGTCAAAAATAAAAGCCGGACTGTGCACAAAAAAGGATGTGAAAATGCCCCGCGGGGAAAACGACGCGGCAAAAAGCAGGGGGAGCGCCCTGAGTTTTGTAATTACAATGTTGCACCGTATGATGACAACACTGCTGCGATGGGAAGCCGTGTTCCGGCGTGAGAGGAGGCCAAAAAGCCTCGACCGATATAAAACTTTCTAAGGAGCAATTAAAATGAAAAAAAATCAGGTTAAAAAGCTTGCCCTTGCAGGTATGTTTTGTGCGGTAGCCGTTGTCGGCAGTTTATTCTCTTTCCCGGTATTCGGCAGTAAGTGTGCGCCGATACAACATATGGTAAACATTCTCTGCGCCGTACTTCTCGGTCCGTGGTACGGTCTCGGCGTCGCCTTTGCGGCATCTCTCATCAGAAATCTGCTCGGGCTCGGCAGCCTTATGGCTTTCCCCGGCAGCATGTTCGGTGCCCTCATATGCGGTCTCATCTATAAAAAGAGTAAAAATATTCCGCTTACTCTCGTGGGCGAGGTCGGCGGAACCTCTCTGCTCGGCGGCCTTTGCGCATATCCCGTAGCTGTATTACTCATGGGCAAAAGTGCCTCGGAGGTTGCTTTTTACGCATATATAATCCCGTTCTTCATCTCAACCGCAGTCGGCTCGATTATTTCGGGAATTATTGTTTTCACGCTTAAAAAATGCGGCGTTCTTTCCAAAATGCAAAACGGGTTGAAATAAAGCTTTATGTCAAGTCGTACCTTACGGTACAAAAAAATCGCACTTATATTATGAACCGAAAGGCCGTGAAAAAATGTTCGGAGAAATGCTGCAAAACGTCAGAAAAAAAAGACCGCTGATTCACAGTATAACAAATTTCGTTACGGTTAACGACTGTGCAAATATACTCTTGGCATGCGGTGCGTCACCAATAATGGCGGATGACGAAAGAGAGGCGGCGGAAATCACATCCGCGTGCGACGGGCTCTGCATAAACATCGGCACGCTTAGTTCTCGCACGATTCCCTCAATGCTTGCGGCAGGCAAAAAAGCCAACGAGCTTTGCCATCCCGTAGTTTTAGACCCGGTTGGCGTCGGGGCATCGCAATTCAGAACAGACACGGCATTTAAGCTTCTTAACAACATACACTTTTCGGTAATTCGCGGCAACATCTCGGAAATCAAGACATTGGCACTCGGAACAGGCTCCGCAAAAGGCGTTGACGCAGATATTGCCGACCGCTTTACCGAGGAAACTCTCGATAAAGCGGTAGCATTCGCAAAGAGCTTTTCGGAAAAGACCGGCTCGGTAATTGCAATTACCGGAAAAACAGACATCGTAGCCGATAAGGACAGGGCTTTTGTAATAAGGAACGGTAACGATATGATGTCACTTGTCACGGGTACGGGCTGCCAGCTGTCATCACTCACCGCCGCATTTATCGCGGCAAATCAAAACGACATACTGACAGCGGCGGCTTCTGCCGTCTCAGCCATGGGGCTCGCGGGCGAAACGGCATTTGGCAGGCTCTCCCCTCTTGACGGCAACGCTTCATACAGAAATTACATAATCGACGCTGTCTGCAATATGACACCGCAAGGATTGAAAGAAGGTGCAAAATATGAAATGCGATAAAAAAAATATGCTTCTCTACGCCGTAACCGACCGTGCTTGGGTCGGCAAACAGACGCTTTGCGAACAGGTAGAAGCGGCATTAAAGGGCGGCTGCACCTGCGTTCAGCTCCGTGAAAAAGAGCTTTCCGATGCGGAATTTCTTGAGGAAGCGGTTAAAATACATGAGATATGCAAGCACTACGGTGTACCGTTTATCGTCAACGACAATGTAGATATTGCCGTCAAATGTCACGCCGAGGGAATTCACGTAGGCCAAGACGATATGAAGGCCTCCTGTGTTCGCGAAAAAGTCGGCGACGATATGATAATAGGAGTTTCCGCACATACCGTTGAAGAAGCCGTTGAAGCCGTTAAAAACGGTGCCGACTATTTGGGAGCGGGCGCGGTTTTCGAATCCTCGACAAAGCAAAATGCAGGCGCAATGAAAAAGGAAACGCTCAGAAGCATCTGCGAAGCCGTAGACATTCCCGTTGTTGCAATCGGCGGAATCAACGGCAAAAACTTGAAGGAACTGTCTCACACGGGAATTGACGGTGTTGCTCTTGTCAGCGCGATATTTGCGGCAGACGACATCGAAAATACGTGTCGCGCGCTTCGCAATCTGACGGAAGAAACGGTGAAGTCAAAATGAAACTAAGCGGAGCCGTATTCGATTTTGACGGCACTCTTTTTGATACAATGTCGGTATGGGACACCGCAGGAGAAGATTATTTAAAGCAATGCGGCAAAGCCCCGAGAGAAACCCTCTGTGAAGTACTTAAGCCCAAGAGCCTTTCGGGGGCAGCAGAATATCTCAAGAAAAATTACGATTTACCCTTATCTGTAAACGAAATAGTCGACGGCGTAAACAAAACGGTGGGCGACTTCTATCTCTGCGAAGCACAGCCGAAGAACGGCGCACGAGAATTTCTAACCGCTCTTCGCGAAATTAACGTGCGTATGTGCATTACGACAGCCGCGGAACGAAAGCTCACAGAGGGCGCACTTAAAAGATGCGGCCTTTTTGGATTTTTCGAAAAAATATTCACTTGCGGAGAAGTCGGGCACGACAAAAACGACCCGTACATATATTGTGAGGCGCTGTCGTTTCTCGGCACAAAAAAAGACGAAACGCTCGTCTTTGAGGACGCATATCACGCCGCAAAGACGGCAAAGGGAGCGGGTTTTTATGTGGCAGCGGTCTATGACAGCCGCGAAAAAGCTCCCGAAAAGATGAAAGCCGTATCGGACATTTACTTAAACAACTTTCTTTTCCCGAGCGACTTTATAAATGATATAAAAAAGATAAAATAACAAAACAGCGGCAAACCGGGGGCACCACCTTTTGTCGCTCTATAAAAATAATGCTAAGCTTATAAAAAACGGAGGCAAATATGAAAACAGCATTATCAATCGCAGGCAGTGATTGCAGCGGAGGCGCCGGTATTCAGGCCGATCTGAAAACGATGACTATGAACGGAGTTTATGCCATGAGCGCCATTGCGGCGCTGACGGCACAGAACACCACCGGCGTAACAGACATCTCGGAGGTATCTCCGGAATTTCTCAAGGAACAGATTGACGCGGTATTTACGGATATACGACCCGATGCAGTTAAGACGGGTATGATTCCTACGGCAGCGTTAATTCGCGTGACAGCTGAAAGGCTGAAATTCTACGATGCTCAAAACATCATAGTGGATCCGGTTATGGTTGCGACCTCCGGTTCAAGGCTCATGGAATCTCCGGCAGTTGCCGTGATGAAAAAGGAACTTTTGCCGATTTCTACACTCGTAACGCCCAATATTCCCGAAGCCGCCGTGCTATCCGGCATGGAAATTAAGGACAAGGACGATATGGAAAAGGCCGCAGCAAAAATTCATTCGGAATGCGGCTGCGCCGTGCTTTTAAAGGGCGGACACAGCATTGAGGACGCAAGCGACCTTCTCTATAACGAAAACGAGAGCTTTTGGTTCTACGGAAAGCGCATTGCCAATCCCAACACCCACGGCACCGGCTGCACGCTGTCAAGCGCAATAGCCGCCAACCTCGCCAAGGGATACGATTTAAAAGCTTCCGTAAAGCTTGCCAAGGATTACATCTCGGAGGCACTCGCCTTTATGCTCGATTTAGGCAAGGGAAACGGTCCTATGAATCACGCTTTCATGCTTTCCGGCAAATATGCCGCAAAAAGCAGCGGAGAATAAAAAGTCAAAGTTATGAGCGGCTCTGCCGTTCGACGATCAACCTAATACAAAGGAGAACAAAAATGAAAACAGAAGCTTACGCAACACAGATGGACGCCGCAAGAAAAGGCATTATTACCGATGAGCTGAAGGCAGTAGCCGAAAAAGAGCACATGACAACAGATGAGCTACTTCCCCTCGTAGCCTCAGGTAAGGTCGTAATACCAGCCAACAAGCGTCACAAGTGCCTGTCGCCCGAGGGCGTCGGCTCAATGCTCCGCACAAAAATAAATGTAAATCTCGGCGTTTCGAGAGATTGCAAGGACTATGACATTGAGATGCAAAAGGTTCTCTCGGCAGTTAATATGGGTGCCGAAGCTATAATGGATCTCTCAAGCCACGGCAACACACAGCCGTTCAGGCAGAAGCTTACGCACGAATGTCCTGCTATGATAGGCACGGTGCCCGTTTACGACAGCGTAATTCACTATCAGAGAGACCTTGACACTCTGACCGCAAAGGACTTTATTGACGTCATAAGACTTCACGCAGAGGACGGAGTCGACTTTGTAACGCTCCACTGCGGAATCACAAGAAAAACAATTGACCAGATACGTAAGCACAAAAGGAAAATGAACATAGTTTCGCGCGGGGGCTCACTCGTTTTTGCATGGATGTGTATGACAGGTGAAGAAAACCCGTTTTACGAATACTATGATGAAATACTTGATATATGCCGCGAATATGATGTTACAATCTCTCTCGGCGACGCCTGCCGCCCCGGCTGTCTTGCCGACGCGACCGACGTATGTCAAATCGAAGAGCTTGTACGCCTCGGTGAATTAACAAAAAGAGCTTGGGAAAATGACGTTCAGGTTATGGTTGAGGGTCCCGGACACGTTCCGATGGACCAGATAGCTGCCAATATGAAGGTTCAGCAGACAATATGCATGGGTGCTCCCTTCTACGTTCTCGGGCCGCTCGTAACCGATATAGCTCCCGGATATGACCACATAACGGCAGCAATCGGCGGAGCCATGGCGGCAATGAGCGGCGCGGCTTTTCTCTGCTATGTAACTCCGGCCGAGCATCTCGCTCTCCCGAATCTCGACGACGTTAAGCAGGGCATCATCGCAAGCCGTATAGCGGCTCATGCGGCGGATATTGCCAAGGGCGTCCGCGGAGCCCGTGATATCGACGACAAAATGGGCGACGCAAGACGTGCACTTGATTGGGAAGCCCAATGGAAATGTGCCATTGACCCCGAAACGGCTAAAGCAATACGTGACGACCGCTCCCCCGAGCACGACGACACCTGCTCAATGTGCGGTAAGTTCTGCGCCGTCCGCAGTATGAATAAGGCACTCGCCGGCGAGCATATAGACATACTGTAAAAAACACTCATTAAGTAAAAACGAGCTGTAACGGTTAAAACCTTTACAGCTCGTTTCGCTTTTATTTGTTAAATATCAGCCTTTATCAATGTTATTGGAGAAAATATCGGCAACCTCACTCATTATGATATATGCCGTCGGGTCTATGCCGTGAACGTAGTCCTTCATTTTACCTACCTGATACCTGTTAACAACGAAATAAATCATCGCCTTATCACGATTTGAATATCCGCCCTTTGCATTGAGCCTTGTAAGGCCGCTGCCAAACGCCTCGCTCAAGACCTCACATATCTCTTCGGGTCGTTCGGTTATAATGACGGCACACTTTGAGCGGTCTATGCCCTCGACTATAAAATCAACTGTTTTCAACGCCGCCGAATACGTAACTATGGAATAAAGCGGAAGCACCCAGCTTTTAAGCACGATTCCGCAAATGACATACAAAAGGAAATTATATATCATAACGAATGTGCCGACGGTAATTCCGAGCCGCTTCGCAAAAATGACCGCCATAACCTCAATGCCGTCCATTGCCCCTCCGTAACGGATAGCAAGACCGCTTCCGATACCGGAAAGGACGCCGCCGAACAGCGCGCAAAGCAACAAATCGGTTCCGGCGAGCGGCGATGCTATGCTCACATCTACGGGAAACACATCGGTAATCAGCCACGCAAACAGCGAATAAACGCCAACCGCATAAATCGAATAAAACGTAAAGCCTGCGCCTTGCTTTTTAAGTCCAAACAAAAAAAGCGGCACATTTAGGATTAAAAGAAACAGAGAAAGAGTCAAATTCGGTCAGGGCGGCTGGACGAACCGGGAGATGATCGGACAGTATCTGCGTTACTGCAAGGCCATCTTCCAGCGGTACAAGGGCAAGGTGAAATATTGGCTCACCTTTAACGAAATCAACTGTGCACAGGTCAAGTTTGGTGTGATGACAGCTGCTGGTGTCAACTGCAATTTCTGGGATCCAATCAATACCGAACAGCTGCGCTATCAAGCACTGCATCATCAGTTTATCGCCAGTGCGCAGGCAATCATGTTGGGACGCAGCATCGACCCGGAGTTCCGGTTTGGCTGTATGCTGGCTTCCATGTTGAATTATCCGCTGACCTGTCACCCGGACGATGTGCTGCTGGCCCAGCAGACCAATCAGGTCAAGTATCTGTTCTGCGGAGATGTGATGATTCGGGGGCGGTACCCGAATTATATCGGACGCTGGTTCCGGGAGCAGGACATCCACATTGAAATGCAGCCGGAGGATGAAGCAATTCTGGCACAGGGTAAAGTGGATTTCTGCGCACTGAGCTACTATATGACATACTGCACCGGTCATGACCGCAGCGCGGAAAAAATCAGCGGGAATCTTCTGGAGGGATTGAAAAATCCGTATCTGGAAACCAGCGAGTTTGGCTGGCAGATCGACCCGGTGGGCCTGCGTTACCTGCTGAATGACCTGTACGACCGCTGGCAGCTGCCCTTGATGATCGTGGAAAACGGTCTGGGTGCTAAAGATACCGTAGAGGATGGTAAGGTACACGATGCATACCGCATTGCGTATCTGCGGGAACACATCAAAGCACTGGAAGCAACGATTTCGGAAGATAATGTACCTGTCATGGGATATATGCCGTGGAGTGCGCTCGATTTGATTGCACTTTCTACAGGCAACGTCGAAAAGCGTTATGGCTTTATTTATGTGGATGTGGATAACGAAGGAAACGGAAGCTATGACCGCATCCCCAAGGACAGCTTTGCATGGTACAAAAAGGTTATTGCCACGAATGGTAAGGACATGGTCTGACCCTGCGAGATAAGAAGAAAATGAAGAAACGCCGTTCGGCGGCAAATCAAAAGCACTGGGGGATTTTTCTTCAGTGCTTTTGATTTTATTGTAAAACACTTTTTGATGCGAGGTAACATCATAGATTTGTATATCGCAGACAGAAAACTCTATTTACGATGATTTTTGTCTTGCAATCTTTTTCAAACTATGGTATATAAATTATACGAAACAGTTCTTTGAATAAACGTTCCACCGTTCAATGATATAAAAAAAGAGGTGCTTGCCATGACCGCTGTGATCTACGCCCGCTATTCCTCGGACAACCAGCGTGAAGAGTCTATCGAAGGTCAGATTCGTGAATGCACCGCCTATGCCGAAAAGAACGGCATCACTGTGGTCAAACACTATATTGACCGTGCCATCTCTGCCAAGACGGACAACCGCCCTCAGTTCCAACAGATGATAAAAGACAGCGACAAAAAGCTGTTTGACATTGTGCTGGTCTGGAAGCTGGACCGCTTTGCCCGAAACCGCTACGACAGTGCCCGGTACAAGACCCAGCTGAAGAAGAACGGTGTCAAGCTCATGTCTGCCACCGAGATCATCTCCGAGGGGCCGGAAGGCATCATTTTGGAGTCGGTGCTGGAAGGTTATGCTGAGTATTATTCCGCTGACCTTGCCGAAAAGGTCGTCCGTGGACAGACGGAGAACATTCTGAAAGGCCGCTGCAACGGTGGTCGCGGAACGTTTGGATATACGCTGGATTCCGAGCGGAAATTTCATATTGACCCGCTTGCCTCCCCTTTCGTGCTGGAATCGTTCAGGAAGTACCGGGATGGACTTACGATGAAGGAGATCCGGGACTGGCTGAACGAGAATGGCATCAAGAACCCGGTCGGCGGTGCGTTCACCTATAACAGCGTTGAACATATGCTCAAGAATCGGCGGTACATCGGAGAACTGAAATTCCGGGATGTGGTCGTGCCAGATGCGATTTCCTCCATTGTGTCCGCAGAGCTTTTCAACGATGTACAGGAAAAGATGTTGAAAAACAAGAAAGCCCCTGCCCGTAGAAAGGCAGAGGATGACTACCTGCTCACCACCAAGCTGTACTGCGGTTACTGCGGTGCGCTGATGTTTGGTGAAAGCGGAACGAGCCGGACGGGAGAAGTCCACCGCTATTA
>ERZ791579.852-NODE-852-length-19054-cov-2.164903_pt1 | contig 19054 bp, 16 predicted proteins | sample MGYA00509968_ERZ791579 | MGnify/ENA primary metagenome ERZ791579 (study PRJEB30046, sample SAMN00791924) | human gut metagenome | study: EMG produced TPA metagenomics assembly of the A metagenome-wide association study of gut microbiota in type 2... | reverse complement strand
CGCCGTTACGGCGGCTCGTCCCTTTTTAACGGTACTTTACACGCGACTTGTGTTTTGATATTATATTATCGATATATTATCGATTTAAAGGAGGCGTTCGGATTTTGGACAATGACGAAAACAAACTGAAGAAGCGCTTCGCGGAGCTGTCGCTGCGCGCCGTCGAGCAGCGAAGAACCGTAAGCTCTGATTTTTTAACGCTTGACGAGCAAAGCACTTTAGCATCTGCACAGCTGTTTTCGAGGGTGTATCTTTACGGCGGCTATCCGCTTGCCGAACGTCGTGCGGCTCTTTTCGGCGAAAAGAGCGAGGAGGAAAAAGCAGCCGAATGCGATTTTGTGTGGGTGAAAATTTCACCGGTGGCAAAAAAGTTTGCCGACGAGCTTACTCACCGTGATTTCCTCGGTACGCTTATGGGGCTCGGCATCAAGAGGGAGACAATAGGAGATATTCTCACGGACGATAATTGCGGATATGTTTTTTGCGAAAAAAAGGTTGCACGCTTTGTGCTCGACAATCTTGACAGGGTCAAGCACACCACGGTGCGATGTGAGATGACTTTATCTCCTCCGGACTTTGCCGGAGCCTTGCCGGAGGAGCGGACGGTTACGGTGCCGTCTCTGCGGCTTGACGCGATGGTTGCTGCGGTTTATAAAATATCGCGCAGCGAGTCACAGCAGCTTTTTATGCAAAAGCTGATATTCGTAAACGGCAAAATGACCGTCAATTCATCATATATACCGAAAGAGGACGAGATAATATCGGTGCGGCACAAGGGACGGTTTGTGTTTTGCGGAAAAATCGGAGAGACAAAAAAGCAGCGTCTTAAAATCTCCGTCAGAGTTTTTTGAAATACGTACAAAAAATCGGACTGTAAAAACGTGCTTTTTACAGTCCGGTATATTTTTATATTGTGATTATGAGTTTTGGTCTATTTGCTCCTGCAAATTAGGTATCAGAACTTTTTGTGTAAGTAAAAATACCGTCAGCCCGTCCTTTAAGGTACAACCGTCATTTCCCGTATAGCCGCCGGTACGGCTTACCTTGGAACAATCGGCGTTTACGTAATAAACGTATTTAAGCGTGTCGGCGTTTCTTATGAGCTTGCCGTTTTCGTCTTGGCTGCCGTTAAATTGCCAGACGTAGTTACTGTCTCTGCCCTTTACCGAATATGCGGTTATAAGACCTTCGCGGTCAATTCCGTATTTCGCGACTACGGCGTCAACAAATTTGTTGTCCGTATCGAAGTCAAGCTGCGAATCGCCGTATTGTGCCTCGTATTCCGTTGTTTCCGTGCTGACTGCGGCGGGAGCCGTGCTTTGAGGCTTTGCGGATTCGGCCGTGGTTTTTTCAACCTTTTTTGTTGTCGTTTCAACGGGAACGGTTGTTTCGGAATATGAGACGGCAGGTGTGGTATAATCCTCCTGCTTTTTTTTGCCGCAGGAGCAAAGACACGCGAGCATCAGCAATATACATAATGAGATTTTAAAGTGCTTCATAACAAATCCTTATAAAAAATCAAGCGGTGTAACCGAAATTACACCGCTTGTCGAGTGGCTTGATTATTTGCCGCCGATGATGCCGCCGATGAGACCCATTATAGCGTCGATAATAGGCTTAAGAGTCGGAAGCACGTTAGCCTCGAAGAAGCCCTTGATTGTTTCAAAGATAGAACTGAAATCCATGGATTATCTCTCCTTTTTTTTAATTGGTTTTAGGATCCTTCCTATGTATAATATATCAGAGAAAATAAAAAAAGAAAAGAGCTTTTTTCGAAAAAACACTACAAAATTAAACTGCATATATTGGTAAAAACTAACAAGTCGGGCCGGAGTGTTGATTTGTTGTGTGCAATGAGGCGGATGTTTTTATTGTAAGAAAAGACATTTTGTGATACAATAATATTGTTGCTGCAGAGGTATCGGGCAGATACGGCGGCAGAATACAAATATATTGGGAGAGTGCTCTTATGGCTCTTAAAACAGGTGCGCTGATTATAGCCGCAGATAATAAAAAACGCGAAAAACCCATTTATATGTGTGAGGCTTTGTCTTTGCCGCTCATTTCGTATGTGAAGTCGTATGCCGAAAAGGCTGATGCGGAAAAAACGGCAATTATAATTGAAAGTGATAGCTCCGGTGTTGAAGCAATAAAGGGCGATAGCCGGGTGTTTGTATCGCCGGATGCCGAAAATGACAGCGATTTTCTGCTTGCAGCCGACGGCTTTGCAGATGAATTTGACTATGTATATGTTCTCTATGGAAATGTACCGCTTATGAGCGGCAGCTCTCTTAAAAACGCGCTTTCTCTCTGCGTGAACGAGGGAAATGAGGCGGTCGCAGTCTTTTCAAGACAGCCTAATGGTGAGGATGTGACCGGAGCGTATGTGTTCTCTTCAAAAAAACTCATGACACTCATTAAAAACGGCGCATCGCGCTCTGCCGAGGAGCTTTTTCGCGCCTGTGATAAAAAAACACGGTTCCAAACCGATTGCAGATGCGAAACGAGTGCCGTCTATGATATGTGCTCACTTCACGAAATCAGCGAGACTGTTCGCTTAAGAGAGATAGAGCATCAGCTTGACTGCGGTGTGAATATCCCGTGCTTTGACGGAGTTATGATTTCCCCGAACGTAAAAATCGGCGAGGGTACGCTTATTTTGCCCGGCACGATTTTACGCGGAAACGTAACGATAGGCAAAAACTGCACCGTAGGGCCCAATACGCTTCTTCACAATACAACTGTCGGCGATGATGCGTATTTAAACAGCGTTCAAAGCTTTGACGCAAGGATAATGAGCGGCGTAAATATAGGTCCGTTTGTTCACATAAGGCCCAATTCGGTGATAGGCGAAAAGGTACATCTCGGCAACTTCGTCGAGGTGAAAAATTCCAATATAGATACCGGCACAAAGGTTTCGCACCTTACGTATGTCGGCGACAGCGACGTGGGCAAGAGGGTAAACTTCGGCTGCGGAACGGTAACGGTCAACTATACAGGCAAGGCGAAATTCAGAACCACCATAGGCGACGATGCGTTTATAGGCTGCAACACAAATCTTGTAGCTCCCGTGACGGTCGGTGACGGCGCATATACCGCGGCAGGCTCCACAATAACAGAGGACGTTCCCGGCGATTCACTCGGTATAGCAAGAGCACGTCAGGTTAATAAGATAGGCTGGTGCCTAAAAGATAAATAAGGACAGGTAAACACAATAATGTTAGGCAGATTCAAAAAAACGGAAGCTGTCGGCGCACCCGAATTTTTAGTGGCAGGGCTCGGTAACCCCGAGAAAAAATACACCCTGACACGTCATAATTCGGGGTTTTTGTGCGTTGACTTTCTTGCCGAAAAGCACGGTTTTAAAATAAATAAACTCAAGTTCAAGGCGGTTATAGCCGATACGGTTATAAACTCGCACCGCTGCATTGTAATGAAGCCGCAGACCTATATGAATTTAAGCGGAGAGGCCGTAAAGGCTGCGGCAGATTTTTATAAGATACCTCCGTCAAAAATCATTGTTATTTTTGACGATATATCGCTTGACGTAGGCAGACTGAGAATACGCCGCAAGGGCTCAGACGGCGGTCATAACGGTATAAAGAGCATAATATCCTGTATAGGCAGCCAAAATTTTCCGAGAGTCAAAATCGGCTGCGGCAAAAAGCCTCATCCCGATTACGACCTTGCCGCATGGGTTCTCTCCGAGTACAAAAAGGACGAGGCACCCGAGCTTAAAAAGGCACTTGATAATGCCTGCTGTGCGGTGGAGCTTATTTTGGACGGCAAAACAGACGAAGCCATGAACAAATATAATTCCTGAAGGAGCTTTAATTTAATATGTCAGCATTTGCTGAGGTCTTAAAGACCTCGCCCGAATATAAGACGCTCGAAAAGGCGGTAAAAAGCAAAAATCTGCCTGTCGGAGTTCTCGGCGTTTCGGGAATCCATAAGGCTCATATTATAAATTCGCTCTGCGGTAATTTAGGCCGCAGGGCTCTTGTCATTATGCCCGACGAAGCGGCCGCGACGAAGCTTTGCGAGGACTTGCGTGTTTTCGGTAAGAATTCGTTTCTGTATCCGGCGAGGGATTTTTCATTTACCTCGGCGGAAAATCGTTCCCACGAATATGAACAGCGCCGTATAAATGCGCTCACAAATATTTTAAACGGCACCGCCGATATAGTGGTTTGCTCCGCAGAGGCGGCGGTTCAGAGGACTATTCCGCCCGAGGACTTAAAAAAACATTCGCTTACGATAAGGCGAGGCGAGGATATTAAGCTCGGCGACATAACGAGTGTGCTTCTTTCTGCAGGCTATACGAGAGCCGATATGGTGGAGGGAGTAGGTCAGTTTTCCGTGCGCGGAGGAATACTCGACCTGTTTTCGCCAGACGACCAAAATCCCGTCAGAATAGAGTTTTGGGGCGATACCGTTGACACCATGGCTCATTTCGACATAATGTCTCAGCGAAGAACCGACAATGTTGATAAGCTGACGCTTATGCCGTCAACCGAGATAGTCTTTTCGGGCGGCGACGACTTAATGAAAAAGATTACCGCATTTTATGATACCGTAAAGGGTAAGGGAGCCAAAAAGGCTCGCGAAATGCTGCAAAAGGATATAGACAGGCTCAAAAACGGCGTGAGCTTAAGCTCTGCCGATAAGTATCTTCCGCTCGCTTACGAAGAGAATGCGACAATTTTAAGCTATGCCGATTCGCTTTTGCTTATTGTTTGCGAGAGCGCCGGAGTCAAGGAGAAGGCAAACACCGCAATAAAGCTCCAAAACGAGGATATCAAATATCTCCTTGAGGACGGCGAGCTTTGCCGCGGACTCGACGAGTTTACGATGACCTTCCCGGAGCTTACACGCGAATATGAAAAAAAGGATACTGTTTTTCTCGACGATTTTGCGCGCGGTTCGTTTGACGTACCGGTACGCGACCTTGTAACATTTACGGCGTCAACACTTCCCGTATGGAACGGAAAGCTCGACATACTCTTGGACGATTTGTCTCCGCTTGTTCAAAAGGACTCGACGGTTGTAGTAATGGGAGGAACGGAAAAGGCTGCAAAAAACCTTGCTGAGGATCTCGAAAACGAGGATGTTCCGGCACTTTATTTTCCGCTCGAGCCTGCCGAATTTCCGCGTGGCAGAGTTTCGGTTTTGCCCGGTGCGCTCTCGGGCGGCTTCGGCTATCCGCACGAAAAATTTTATGCCTTTACCTATGGCAGAAACGCCGTTGCGTCCAAAAAAAGAAAAAGCAGGAGCGGGTTTAAAAAGGGACAGAGCCTCCACTCGCTTGATGAGCTTAAAAAGGGTGACTACGTTGTTCATTCGCTCCACGGTATAGGCGTGTTTGACGGCATCAATAAGCTTGAGGTCGGCAAAATAACCAAGGATTATATCAAAATCAAGTATGCAAAGGGCGACGTTCTGTATGTCCCGGTAACGCAGCTTGACCTTGTCTCAAAATATATAGGCCCTCACGAGGACGACGGCAGAACAGTAAAGCTGAATAAAATCGGCGGCAAGGACTGGGAAAAAACGAGAAATAAGGTTCGTGCCGCAGTCAAGGATATGGCGGATCAGCTCATAGCCCTGTATTCAAAAAGGCAAAACAGCCCCGGCTATGCATTTTCTCCGGATATAGATATGCAGAGTGATTTCGAACGGCGGTTTGAATATGACGAGACGTCCGATCAGCTCAGAGCAATCGATGAAATAAAGGGCGATATGGAAAAACCTTATCCCATGGACAGACTTCTCTGCGGCGACGTCGGCTTCGGAAAAACCGAGGTCGCGCTTCGTGCGGCTTTTAAATGCGCGGCAGACGGTAAGCAATGCGCGATACTTGTTCCCACAACAATTCTCGCGTATCAGCATTACCGTACCATACTTAAAAGATTTGACGGTTTCCCTGTCGAGATAGAGATGCTGTCACGCTTCAGAACTCCTAAGGAGCAGGAGAAAATACTTAAAAATTTGAAGCGCGGCTCGCTTGACATAATCGTAGGCACGCACCGTCTTGTTTCAAAAGATGTAAAATTTAAGGACCTCGGCCTTTTAATAGTCGATGAGGAGCAGCGCTTCGGCGTGGCTCAAAAGGAGAAGCTCAAGGAGCTGTTCCCAACGGTTGATGTTTTGACCTTGTCGGCGACGCCTATCCCGAGAACGCTTAATATGGCTATGACCGGCATACGCGATATGTCCGTAATAGAGGAGGCTCCGCAGGACAGATATCCCGTTCAGACATATGTTATAGAGCATGATATGGGAATTCTCTGCGAGGCCATGGAGAAGGAACTTCGCAGAGGCGGTCAGGTATATTATCTCCACAACCGTGTCGAATCAATCGAAAGCACGGCGGCCAAGATAAAGGAAATGATGCCGTCGGCTCGTATAGCCGTGGCGCACGGCCGAATGGGCGAGGAGGAGCTGTCTGAAATCTGGCGTGACTTGCTTGAGGGCGACATAGACATACTCGTTTGCACCACCATTATTGAGACGGGCGTCGATGTTCCGAATTGCAATACGCTGATTATTGAGGACGCCGACAGGCTCGGACTCGCCCAGCTTCATCAGATACGAGGACGAGTCGGCAGAAGCACACGCAGAGCGTCGGCATATTTCACGTTTAAGCGTGGCAAGGAATTGTCGGAAATAGCGAACAGACGACTTTCGGCAATAAGGGAATATACCGAATTCGGCTCCGGCTTTAAGATCGCCATGCGGGATCTGGAGATCCGCGGAGCCGGGAATCTGCTTGGTGAAGCGCAGTCCGGGCATATGGAAGCGGTTGGATATGATCTGTACTGTAAAATGCTCAATGAGGCGGTACTTACACTGAAAGGCGAACAGCCGGAAGAGGAACCGTTTGAGACCAGTTTGGAGCTGCAAGTGGATGCGTTTATTCCGGCAACTTATATTCGTAGTGAATTTCAAAAGCTGGATATGTACAAACGTATCGCCGGGATTGAAAATGCGGAAGAATATGCAGATATGCAGGAAGAAATGATCGATCGATTTGGAGAATTGCCTAATGCGGCTGAGAATTTATTGCGTGTGGCACTGCTTAAAGCGGAAGCACACCGTGCCGGAATCACACAAATTGTGCAAAAAACGAACCAAATTCGATTTTATCTGAAACCAAATGCAAAAATCTCTTCCGTAAACCTTGTAAAAATGGTAGAATCGTATGAGGGCGCTTTTAAGGTGGTGCAGGCGGCCAAAAAGGAAGAACAATCCTATTTTATTTACACGATGAAACCACAACCACAGCCGGCAGGCAAAAGTTATCGCAGCGGATACGGAAGGATCCCTGCTGCGGTGAAGGTACCGTCTGTTTCCAAAACAGTAAGTAAGCAGGAGACAGCAGAAAAATTATTCCAGACAGTGAATCAGTTGATCCGTGAGATCGGAAAAGTCGTGGAGTAACGGAAAGGCATGGTGACTATGATAAAGAAAAGTAAATGGATGGCAGTTGGTTTAAGCATATGCATTGCCGTGGCAGGAGTATGCACGGGCTGCGGCAATTCCAAGATTGGCACAAAAAAGGTAAAGCTTGCGGCAGGAACACCGGATAAGGATTCGATCGTTATGTCAGTGGGCAGTGACGGTGTAGAATATAGCGAGATGATGAACTATGCCTACCTATTAAAAAGACAGTATGAGGGCAATTTTGGAAGTGAGCTATGGAACTATTCGCTGGGCGGAAATAAAACAGTGGGTGCTCAGGCAAAGCAGGAAATCGTCAATATGGTAACACAGCTTAAAGTGATCGCGCAGGCAGCGGATCGTAATGAAGTTTCACTTACCAATGATGAGAAAGACGAGGCAATGCAAAAGGCAGAAAAGATCATGGAAAAGGTGTCTGACAGTGATAAAAAGAAATATTATTTATCCGTTCAGGGACTTAGTAAATTGTATGAAGAAAACGTGCTTGCCAATAAAATGTTTTATGTGGCTACTGACAAGGCAAACACCGATGTGTCAGATGAGGAAGCAAGGCAGGCTGCGATCCAGTATATTGAGATCATGACGAAAGGGATCGGAAGTTCCGGACAGAAGATCGATATGGATGAGAAAGCCAAGGCACAGGCTCTTAAGTGGGCAGAACAGCTGCAGCTTCGTGCAGTTAAGACGAAAGACTTTTTGACATTGGCCAAAGATAATACCGATGCAACAACGCAGGAACTGGTGGTTGGCAAAAGTTCCACCAAATTGGAGAAAGCGGCATTGGATGCGGCGTTAGCCCTCAAAAAGGGTGAAGTCAGCAGTGTTGTAGAGGGAACGCAGGGATATTATATTATATATTGCGTCAATGACAAGGAAGAGGATGCGACACAGGCTCGCAAGGAAGTTATCATTGCAAAACGCCAGAATCGCCTGTTCCAAAAGAAATATAACATCTGGCTCAATAAGTGCGATGTTAATATCAGTGAAGATTTTTGGGATTATTTCCAGTTGTAAGGGGAGGGAGAAAGTTTGAAAGCAGAGCATGTCAATCCATTTATCATATCTGTGTGCAAAGTGATGAAAGATATGTGTATGTTGGATTTAAAAATAGGGACACCATCTCTTAGACAACAGAGTTTCCCGGAAGAAAATTCTTTGATCCGTCTCGGGCTGGTAGGTCAGCTTTCGGGAGAAGTATTGCTTAATTTTGAACCACAGACAGCACTTGGGGTCGTATCTAAAATGATGATGATGCCGGTCAATGCCATTGATGCGATCGGACAGAGTGCAATTTCGGAATTAGGAAATATGGTGGCGGGCAATGCGGCGACGGTATTTGCAAATAATAATATTATGATTGATATTACACCACCGGATTATTGTGTTGGTGCAAGTTATAATGGTGCGGCAACGGAAATGTTTACGATTCCTTTTTCAACAGAAATTGGAGATATGACGATCGATGTGCGCATTGAACAGGAAGGATAAAAGATGGCAGGATATAAGAGATACCGCAAGGATTCCCCGGTTTCCTATGCATTAGGTATAACGCTGACATTTGAACTGTTACGCTTTCAGCCGGACAAGGTGACGAGGGTATATATTCACTCCGGCATGAAAGAGGGGGAAACATTAGACAAGCTGCGTAGTTTGTGCAGAGATGCCGGTATAGAAATGGTTCAGACAGACAAAATATTTCACGTATTGTCTCAAAAAGAAAATTGTTACGTGATCGGAGAATTTACGAAATATGAAGGGCAGCTGGAGAAAACAGCATCCCACATAGTTTTGGTAAATCCTTCTAATGCCGGCAATATGGGAACGATCATGCGGAGCGCCTTAGGATTTGGTTTGAATCAGATGGCGATCATACGTCCGGCAGTGGATGCCTTTGACCCCAAAGTGGTAAGAGCGTCCATGGGGGCGATTTTTTCGACAAACTTTGTTTACTTTGAGGATTTTGATGAATATCAGGCACAGTTTGGTGAACGGGAATTATATCCATTTATGTTGGACGCCAAGAAAAGTCTGCATGAGATCAGACCACAGGGAACATTTTCTTTGCTTTTTGGCAACGAAGCGACCGGACTGCCGGATCGCTTTGCGCAGATCGGGACAAGTGTGATCATTCCGCATTCCAATCGCATCGACAGTCTGAATCTGCCGATCGCGGCGAGTATTGCGATGTATGAGACAACGAAACAGCAATTTGAGAGTTGACAGGTTTGTTATAATGATAGTTAGAGGCAAATGCAAATGACGATAGAAAGGATTGATGAGACAATGGCAAAGATTGATATTATTTCAGGATTTTTAGGAGCAGGTAAAACAACGTTGATCAAAAAGCTGATCGCAGAAGCATTTGAAGGTGAGAAGTTAGTCTTGATCGAGAACGAGTTCGGTGAGATTGGTATCGATGGTGGATTTTTGAAAGAGGCAGGAATCCAGATTACAGAGATGAATTCCGGTTGCATTTGCTGTTCTTTGGTTGGTGACTTTGGAGAGGCACTCAAAGAGGTGCTTACAAAATATAGTCCGGATCGTGTTATTATTGAGCCATCCGGAGTTGGCAAGTTGTCTGATGTGATCAAAGCAGTAAAAAATATTGGTGATGAAGTACAGATCAACAGTACGGCAACGGTTGTAGATGCATCGAAATGCAAGATGTATATGAAGAATTACGGTGAGTTCTACAACAACCAGATCGAATACGCAGGAACAGTAATCTTGAGCCGTACACAGAATGTGTCAGCCGACAAGCTGGATGCTTGTCTGAAGATGATTCGTGAGAAAAACGAGGAAGCATCTATTATTACAACACCATGGGATGATATTCAGGGTAAAAATATCGTAGAGGCTATGGAAAAGGTTAATTCTTTGGAAAAAGAGCTGTTAGAGGAGCATGAACATCATCATCACGATGGCGAGTGTGGATGCGGACATCATCATCATCATGATCACGATCATCACGACCACGAGCATGATCACGATGGCGAGTGTGGATGCGGACATCATCATGATCACGACCATCACGACCACGAGCATGATCACGACGGCGAGTGTGGATGCGGACATCATCATGATCACGACCATCATGACCACGAGCATGATTACGACGGTGAGTGTGGATGCGGACATCATCATGACCATCACCATCATCATGCAGATGATGTATTTACAAGCTGGGGCGTTGAGACAGCGCACAAGTTTACGGAGGAAGAGCTTACCGAGATTTTGCACAAGTTAGCTGAGACGAAAGACTATGGTGACGTTTTACGTGCAAAGGGTATCGTAGCGGCAGCAGAAGGAGAGTGGTTCCACTTTGATCTGGTACCGGAAGAGACGGAAGTTCGCCGCGGAGCAGCCGACTTTACAGGACGTATTTGTGTTATCGGTGCTGACTTGAAGGAAGATGCGATCAAAGAATTATTCCACGTTGCGTAAAGAGGACTACGATTTACGGCTTCCATTTCAAATGGAAGCTAAACATAGAGTTGATGGAGGTTTTGAATGTTTGGTAAGAAGAAAGAGGAGATGATGGTATACGTCATTATGGGCTTTTTGGAAGCCGGTAAGACGAATCTGATCCGTGACCTTGTCGTGGATGATATGTTTGACGACAAGATCAAAACGATGATCTTGGCATGCGAAGAGGGCGAGTTAGAATATGAACCGGACGTGTTAGAGAAGGCCAACTGCGTTGTGGAATACATCGAAGACGAAGAAGCATTTAATGGAAAGATCATTCAGAAATTTTTGAAGAAACACCGTCCGGACCGCATCATCATTGAATACAACGGTATGTGGCCGACAAAGCACATTCCGGAATTGTATGATGATATGGAAGAAATTTGTTTTGATCGTGAAGTGATCTTTCAGACGATAGATGTAGTTAATGATGAAACATTTGCTTTATATATGAAGAATATGCCATCTATGATGGTAGATCAGTTCCGCGTGGCAGAAATGATCATCATTAACCGCTGTACTGTTGAGAAAACAAATAAGAACTCGATCCGTGGAAGCATAAAAGCGGTCAATCCGCGGGCGCAGATCGTCTATGAATCCGCACAGGATGAGTTTTATGAGATGAAAGATCAGATGCCGTTTGATGTCAATGCAGATGTCATTGAAATTAGTGACGATGATTTTGGACTTTGGTATATTGATATGATCGACCATCCGGAAACATATCAGAATAAGACGTTAAAGGTGACAGGTTTGATCCAGAAGCCAAAGGGAATCCCGGCAGGCTTTGCAGTATTTGGACGTTTTGCGATGACCTGCTGTGCAGACGATGTACAGTATATGGGATTTCTGTGCAAAGCAGATGATTGGTCAGAGTTTAAGACAAAGCAGTATGTTACCGTGACGGCCCGATTTGAATACAAATTCATGAAGGAATATGGCGAGGAAGGTCCTGTCTTTTATGCAGAGCAGGTGGAAGCGGCAGAAAAGCCAAAAGAGGAGCTTGTTTATTTCAATTAAGTGAGGCAGCAGTTTATAGAGGATCTGCATATACGCAAGTTGTAGCTTAACAGCTCGAATATGTCGAAAACTCTTAGGCACTGCGCATCCAGATCTGATAGATGGAGCGGATCAGCACGACCGCAAATGGGCCGAGAAAGATGCCGCACACACCGTACAATGAAATACCGATGTAAATGGAAGCAAGGGTAAAAAAGGGAAGTGTATTTAAGTTACTTCCAATTAACCTTGCTTCTAATAATTCACGCGTAAATACTGTTAATAAATATGCAGTAAGCAGAACTGCGGCCGCGAAAAAAGAACCATGAAATAATTTTACAAGTCCCCATGGAATCAATATCATCCCACTCCCCAAAATAGGAAATGCATCAAAAATGGAAATAAACAGACCGATCACGATACAATATGGATTGCGGATGAGCAGAAAAGCAATTGTGCAAATAGCCCAATTACAGCCAATAATGATGAGCTGACTTCGCATATAGGCAAATCCGGTATTCCACATGGTATGCCCAAGCTCTGACAAAACCGAAAAATAACGATTTTTGTGGATCATGGTATGCAAATGATCATAGTCTTTGCACAAAACGATGAAACTGACGATAACGATCAGCAAAAATGCGCATACTCGCATCGAGCTTCCCATACATTGCAGCGCTATCCTGCCAATATTTTGATAGAGGTTTGTAAATGATGACGGATCCAGATTGTGAAACTGTTCCTTAGCAAATATTAGGCAACTACCTTTTTGCAGACCTAAATAATAATCCAAATGTCGCAAAATATTATGACAACAGGATTCTATGGATTTTGTATAAATTTGATGATAAATGGACAAATTTGTGAGAAGTAGTTTACATTGCTGAAATAAAAGCCATCCGATCAGCAAAAAAACACCCAAAAAGGCAAGAGAGATCAAGAGTAAGGTGCCATTTGCCGCCAGCCACTTTGGAAGATGACATTTTTTTTGTAAAAATAGGACGATAGGCATTAAGCTTCGCATCAGTGTATATGCGAATAAAAACGGGAAAATAAGGGGTAAAACGTATTTGAAGGACAAAAGAACAGCACCCGATATAAATGTAATAATAAGCAGTTGTCGAAGCAAAGGATGTGCATTCATAACGGATCCTCCTTTCTGCAAACGCAATTTTAGACGGCGGAAGTGCTCTATTTAGTGTGTACAAAAGCAATGATTTCATACAAAAAATAATGTTTACAAAATATTAATAACTATAACATTTCACGTTCATAATTCCACCCTATAATAATAACCATATCAGAGAGTAAATGTCGACTCACTGGTAGCTTAGATTTTTTTTTCATACCTTCTCCTTTAAGGACTGTGTACGCTGCAGTCCTTTTTTTTTGCCCACTGTGGAATGGGGAAATTTGAGTGGATCATTATTGACATATACAATTATTTCATTGGGAGGAATTGAAATGATGGAAAGGACACAGAAACAGACAAAAAATCTGACCGAAGGATCACCGGCAAGATTGATCTTGGAATTTGCGGTTCCAATGTTTTTAGGATTATTGTTTCAGCAGTTTTACAGCATGGTAGACACAATGATCGTTGGTAAATTTTTAGGAATGAAACCATTGGCCGGAGTTGGTGCGACAGGGTCGTTAAACTTTATGGTGATTGGATTTTGTATTGGTGTATGCAATGGATTTGCCATTCCGGTAGCGCAGAAACTTGGTGCCAAGGATTATTCTGCACTTCGTCGTTTTGTGGCGAATGCTACATGGCTTTGTCTTGTGTTTTCTGTTGTTATGACGGTGATCGTGTCAGTTTTGTGCGGAGATATCTTGCGCTTTATGAAAACGCCAGAGGATATTTTTTCCTATACATATTGGTATATGTTGATCATTTTTTTAGGAATACCATGCACTTTTCTGTATAATATATTGGCGGCACTGATCCGTTCTTTGGGAGACAGCAAAACGCCGGTGATCTTTTTGGCATTGGCATCTGTCCTCAATATTGGCCTGGATCTCGTATTTATCATTGTATTTCGTATGGGCGTTAAAGGAGCTGCACTGGCGACTGTGCTGGCACAGGGAATCTCCGGGTTGTGTTGTCTGTGGTATATTGGAAAGCATTTTCCAATCCTGCGGGGAACGAAAGAAGAGTGGAAACCGTTGCCAAAGTATATGATGCGTTTATGTGCGGTTGGAATCCCGATGGGAATGCAGTATTCGATCACAGCGATAGGAACACTTGTGATCCAGGCAGCAGTGAACGGTTTTGGATCTACAGTGGTAGCCGGAGTGACGGCAGCGAATAAGCTTGGTAATTTTGTATCCTGTCCGATCGAGGCACTGGGACAGACAATGGCACCATACGTTGGACAGAATATGGGAGCCGGCAAACCGAAGCGTATCGGCAAGGGACTTTTGGCAGCGTCTCTCATGGGTTTTGGCGTGTCTGCAGTGCTGCTTGTCATTGTTTTATTGTTTGGCAAGCCGATGACGTTATTATTTCTTAGTGCAAAGGAAGTGAAAGCCGTAAAATATGCGTATCAGTATATGATCGTAACAACAGCCGGATATTCTTTGCTTACTTTAGTGAATACAGTTCGTTTTACGATACAGGGAATGGGGTATTCGGCGATCGCTATATTGGCCGGGGTGTTTGAAATGGCGGCAAGAACCTTGGCAGGTACGCTTGTAGTAAGCATGATCGGGTTTATGGGTGTTTGTCTGGCAAATGATCTCGCATGGATTTTTGCAGATGCTTTCCTTATTCCGGTATTTTTTGTATTATATAGAAGAGCTAAGAAAAAATATCAATGATCTGCTTATATCATAAGAAGCAGACGGATGATCTGCTGCATCTGGATGAGAGAAGAATGTGTCAATGACAGGTGTATTAAGGGGAGGAGAGAAGGTTATGCTGATTAAATTATATTTACAGGGGGCTGTTCAAAGAGCGTTTCTTGTTGCGGTTATTTATATCGTATTAAAAGGAATTTATTTGGCAATGATGAAAAAGGAAGTGCATATCGGCAAAGAAATATTGTATTGTGTTACATTGACTTATATGGTTACTTTGTTGGGCTATACTATGCTGCCAAACATACATATGGGAATAGAATCCAGTGGGAAATTTTATTTTATTTGTGATAGGTGGGGAAATGGAAGGATCAATTTCATACCCTTCAAAACAATAGGTACATTTTTGTTTCAATCAGAAAATGCCAATGTATCTCATTGGAAGGATGTTTCAGACTTAAATCTGCTTGCCAATATCGGATTATTTGTCCCATATGGAGTAATAGCGTGGTTTTTTCCTTGGTATCAGAAATCACTCAAACGGATTACCGGTAGTGGCGTTTTGCTTTCTATAATTATAGAGATGGAACAAATCTTTATACAAAGAGGAACGGATATCGACGATGTCATACTAAATACGTTGGGTGTGTTGATCGGCGGGACAATTGCAATGCTGGGATCTAAATATGTGTGGCCATTATTCCGTAACAGATTATAACATATCTAATAAAATGTGGTTATAATAACGTAATAAAGAAAAAAGATCCGTTATACTTTTTATCGTAAATGATAAAAAACACTAGATAAAATGGGAATAGTGGCATGTTAACTGCTATTCTCATTGTTTAAAAACTGAGAAAAGATATTCTAAAGGAGATACGTTTATATCTATATGGTTCCGGTGATAACGGTCATTACTTCTGTACTAATTTTACATGAGAAACTGACCTTATTAGCCGAAATAGGAACGGTACTTACTTTGATAGGATTATTTCTGTCGGAGTATAAGCCGGAAAGAAATAGGACTAAAAATGGATTTACAAAATGAAAAGTGCGTCAAATGGATTGCATATAAATGGGGTATTCTCTTGTCTTCACATAGAAAAAGTGACCGGTGCCGATAAAAAAATCTTGAAATCAACATAATCTGCGATATAATAAAACTGGTATGGTACAGTAAACAGAAATAATTATTTGTTGTACGCAAGGTTATGAAGGTATAGGAAAAATTATAAGGAGAACGAGGAGGAAAAATATGACAGAAAATCAATATCAGAGAGCAAACAGGATGGTACTGATCACGATTCTGATAGTATTTGGGTTTATTGCAGTAACAGTCTTAGCGGCATTAGGAGTTTCAAAGGGAGAACGGGCAGGCAGGATTATAATACAGTTTATCACAGCGTTGGTTGTTATGACTGCATCAATCGCAGCATACATAATGAAAAAGAAAACACATATATGTGAGGTTCTATTATCAGTAAATATAGCGATTGGATATGTTGTTGTTGTATTACTGAATTCTACGGATACCGTGTGGACATATGGAATTCCGATGATTATTTCCGTTATGGTTTATCTTAATAAAAGATTGATGTATTGTGCCAATGGTTTAGTTATATTAGCAAATGTTGTGCGATTAATAAGGGATTTTGACAGTAGCAATTCGGAACTGTTATCAAGCAGGATATTAGCTATCCTTGTAATCATTCTTGTGACGATCATATCGATCAATATAGCGAATCTATTGATTCAGTATTTTGGCGAGAAGGTATCCCAGATTGAGGAGGCGGCTGCAAAACAGAATGAAAGCAATACGAAAATGGTTGCTATTGCGGATAATATTTCTGACGAGTTTGAAAAAGCGATGACTATGCTGAATGAACTTGAGAAAAGTATAGATATCAGCCACAGCTCTATGGGGGATATCGCAGACAGCACGGAAAGTACGGCAGAGGCAATCCAGAGACAGGCGGTTATGTGTTCTGAGATTCAGGAAAACACGGATATGGCGGAAAAAGAAATTAATCAGATGATAAGTGCATCTGACAAGACAGATGAATCGGTAAATAACAGCAAGGTGGTTGTTGGTCAATTAAAAGAACAGGCACAGAATGTACAGGACGCAAGTAATATCATTGTTGATGTAATAAGTGGTCTTACAGAGAAGGTTAATGATGTACAGAATTTTGTTGGTGATATCGTTAATATATCCGCAAGGACAAATCTTCTTGCACTGAATGCGTCGATTGAGGCAGCCCGCGCAGGAGAAGCGGGAAAGGGGTTTGCGGTCGTTGCGGAGGAAATCCGTCAGCTTTCGGAACAGACCAAGAAGGCTTCTGAAAGTATTACAAATATCATACAGAAGCTGAACGAAGATACCCAAAAAGCGAACGAGAGTATCAATGAATCTGTGTTATCCGTTGATAAACAGAACGCACTTATTGATGAAACAGAAAAAACATTTGTTGAAGTAGGCAATACAATGGATGTGCTGATGTCAAGCATACATGTTGCAGAGCAGAGCATCAATAAAATACTTGATTCAACGTCAGTGATATCGGATAATATATCACATCTGTCGGCAACAGGAGAAGAGGTTGCGGCTGCATCTGCGGAGGGCATCAAGGTATCAGATTCCACGGTAGAGGGCATGAATGATTGTAAAATAATACTCAACAATATATATGAGCTTGCCAATGAATTAAAAGCTTCTGTTGAGACGAAGGATATTTATTAGAGAGAAAAAGTGCACAAGAAAAAGTACGGTGCATAACGGAAGGAACACATTTTATGGAACGGAAGCTATGATGTGTGCCATGATGACAATCATTTGTTGTGACGGATGAAGTGTATGAACATATGGTATATGCGCCGAATAAGCATATTTGTATGGCTTCCCTTCTGAGAAGGAAAGATTGAAGGAAGGATTGAAGGAAAAGTTGAGATTTTATATGAGGAACTTCATATGACTGTGGCGGAGATTGCGGAGAAATTAGTTATTTCAGAAGAGAAGGTGCAAAAAATTGTAGATGCCTCCAAGTAGTGTTTTATTAAAAATGTGGTTATAATAACGTAATAAAGAAAAAAGAATGGAGGAAAAAGCGATGAGTATGATCAAAAACATGGACAAGGCACAGGTAATGGTACTGAAAGAACAGGTGTCCTATCAGGCAGGACAGGTAGTCAGCAAGACGCTTGCACAGAACGATGCGCTTAGTGTAACATTGTTTGCCTTTGATAGGGATGAGGAGATTAGTACCCATGAATCCGGTGGAGATGCGTTTGTAACCTGTTTGGATGGAGTTGGCAAAATTACGATTGATGGTATGGAATATGAGCTGCACGAAGGAGAGTCGATCGTAATGCCCGCAAAACATCCACATGCGGTATACGGCAAAGAGCAGTTTAAGATGTTGTTAGTAGTGGTATTTTAGTATTGTCTCAAGAGGATGGCAAAGATTTAGACAAAATGCTCCCAAAAGATGGGAGCATTTTGTCTATTCCTGAAGATATTCTTCTAACGTAATTTTTTCACGCATGATCTTTTTGGCGGCTTTTTTGCCAACATAGCGAAAATGCCAAGATTCGTACATATAGCCGGTAACTTTTTCTTTATGCTTTGGATAACGGAGAATAAAGCCGTAATCGGCACAGTGTTTGCGCAGCCATTGATTTTCCGGGGTTTGTGCCTGCCCATTGTCAAGCTGCAGATGATCGGAAGCGGTGATATCCACGCACAGTCCGGTTTCATGTTCGCTATAATCGGCAGGTGCAACGCTTCGCAAAGCATCTTTTTTAGCGGAACGATAACTCATTCCGGCACGCTCATTTTTGCGGATTTCCTCGGAAAGGAGTATTGTTTGTTTTTGACGGGTACGATAACCGCTTACTACATTGATAGAATAATTAGGATTAGCGGCTTCACAGTCAAACCACATATCACGAAGATGCGGATATATCACTTTGGCAACTTGAATGCCATTTTTTAATGTTTTGAGTTGGATCGAGTAGTCCTTTGGTAATGCATGATCTTTGTTGACTAAAATCAGAGTTTGCTTGTGGTTGAGATTTGTGTGGTATTTATGGCTGCGCGTGGCCTGCGGTTGATCTGTTCCCTGAAAATGATAAGCAGCGCCTTCCGTAGATCCGGCAGATGCGTGATCTTCCTTGATCACCAACAATATTCCTCCCCCTAAAATAGTAACCAGCACTAATAGTGCTGCAAATAATCCGATCAAATGACTTCTTTTATACCTCATCTTATAAATTCCTCCTTGCCTGATCCTGTTTTATATTCTTATTAAAACAAAAGATTGCATCC
>ERZ791579.846-NODE-846-length-19203-cov-4.297472_pt1 | contig 19203 bp, 18 predicted proteins | sample MGYA00509968_ERZ791579 | MGnify/ENA primary metagenome ERZ791579 (study PRJEB30046, sample SAMN00791924) | human gut metagenome | study: EMG produced TPA metagenomics assembly of the A metagenome-wide association study of gut microbiota in type 2... | reverse complement strand
GCTTGATGGCGGCATAGGTCAGGATGTCCACCGGGTTCGCCACCACCAGCAGGATGCCGCGGCATTCCCGCTTGGCGATCTCCGGAATGATGCTCTTGAAGATGTTCAGGTTCTTGTGCACGAGGTCCAGCCGGGTCTCGCCGGGCTTCTGGCCTGCGCCTGCCGTGATGACGATGATGGCAGCGTCCACGATGTCATCGTAGGTGCCGGCATAGATCTTCATGTTGCCCACAAAGGGGATGCCGTGGCTGATGTCCATGGCTTCGCCCTCGGCCTTGGCGTGGTCTGCGTCGATCAGGACGATCTCCGAGAACAGCTTGCTCTGCATCAGCGCAAAGGCGGACGCCGAGCCGACGAAGCCGCAGCCGATGACGGCGATCTTGCGTAAATTGACGTTGTTCATAAGTTGCTTTCCCTCTTCTGCCGCCCACGGCGGCTCCATTCATTCCAAAACCTCTCCCGCCGGGAGAAGCTGCCGGGCTAAATCGTTAAACTTTTGCCAAGCTCGGATACATTACCAGAAATCACGGCATCTGTCAAGTGCATGCGCAACGACGCTGCTGCTTTTTCACAGGATGCCGCACAGCCTTTGAAAATATACCCGGCAGACGCAGAAGAAAACCAGTTGACGGAAAGCGGGAACTTTGTTATAATAATAGGGCTATCAAGCGGCTTTGGCAGCTTCTGCCCGCCGCTCCGAAGCGCGAAGTGAATAGGGAGATGTATCGAAGTGGTCGTAACGAGAACGACTCGAAATCCAAGTGGATGCTTCGCCGCGTTTCTCCATTTCACACGAGGAAACGTCAGAATTTGATATTCTGGCAGGTTCCTTGACCTGTCTGAACGATGCGTTTTCTAACAATATTCTAGCATTAAATTTCTAAGATTCAAGAGGAAATCGGCAATATACAAATTGCAATTTCTTCTCGAAATACAACACGGAGTAGTACTCAAGTGGTCGAAGAGGCGTGACTCGAAATCTCGTAGGCCCTGCAAGGGGCGCCAGGGTTCAAATCCCTGCTACTCCGCCAAAAGTCGCAGATTCAATCGAATCTGCGACTTTTTCTTTTTGCTCCTTTTGCCGCTTGGAGAGCAGGCGCACCGGCGAAAGCCGGGTTTCAGATGTCCGTTCTCTCCTGAATTCTCTCCAATGGTCGGCTTGACCATACCACAGTTGAATCTGGCTGAAATACTACCAATTGTTAAAGATTGAAATAGAAAGATTCACTTTTTCGTTTCTAACAACTCTGCGATCACGCCAGCAGACCCCTCCTTGCTCTTGTAATCAAGATGTGCATAGATGTCAGCGGTGGTAGAAAAGGTGCTGTGCCCCATCCATTCCTGAACCTGCTTCATGGATACGCCGTTCATCACCATCAGGCTGGCGCAGCTATGGCGCAGATCGTGAAAGCGGATGTGCTTCAGCCCGTACTTGGTCAGCAGCCAGTCGAAGTGCTCCGTCACGAAGTTCGGGCGGATCAGCTTACCTTCCTGATCGGTGCAGACGAAATCCAGATACTCAGTGCTGTAACTCTTCTTGAACAGCTTGCGGTAAAGCTGCTGCTTTTCCTTCTGCTTCAGAAGTTCTTCTTCCACAGCCGGGATCAGCGGCAGGGTGCGGCAGCTGGTCTTGTTCTTCATCACATCGCTGACCACAGGAACGTACTTGCCGTTCACCAACTGTTCCGTCACCTTGTGGTTAATGGTGATGGACTTGCGCTCAAAGTCGATAGACGACCACTTCAGCCCAAGCACCTCGCTGCGGCGCAGACCGTAGTAGGCCGTAATGAGGATGCACAGGTGCAGGGGGTCATCCTGCGATACTTCCAGCAGCTGCTGGACTTCATCCTTGGAGTAGAAGTTGGGCCGGAAGCTGTTCTTCTTCGGGCGGTCAACTTTCAGCATCGGGTTGGTTTCCAGATAGTCCTTGCGGACGGCATCCTTGAACGCTTTACCGAAGATGGCGTGGTAGTGAATGACCGTGTTGGTGGTATAGCCCTCCAGCAAGATCTTCTCCTGAAACTCATCCAGCACCTGCGGCGTGACCTCGCACAGCTTCAAGCCCAGCGGCCTGAAGTACTGCGTGATACGCCCCTGAATCATCTGATTGTAGCTGATAAAAGTGGCCGTCTGGATGGATGCCTTGTGAATCTGAATCCACTCGTTGAGATAATCCAGAAACAGCATCTCTGATTTGCTGACCGGTCTGACCGGCGCAGGGATGGGCTTTGCCGTCCGGGTGTCTACTTTCTCGTAAGCACCGCCCCGGCCTGTGGGCAGTTCGCCCGTTTCGTCGTAGCGGAGCAGGACTTCGTGGAGCATGGCCTCGGCCTTGCGCTTGTTGCCGCGCACGGTCAGACCAGTGGAGATCCACTTGATCTTCCGTTTGCCGTTGGCATCGTAAAGGTTGAGTACGAAATAGAAACGTCCATTTTTCTCTTGGACAGACCCTGTTGTTTTCATCATAAACCTCCTTGTGGTTTAACAGGCGTGCTGTCCGTTGCTGCAATCACAGCATACCACATCCAGCGGCGGATTTCCAGCCGGAAACGCACTCTGCCCGGTGAACAGGAACTCGATGACGCTCAGCTTCGGGATGCGGTAGGTGCGCCCGATTTTAAGCGCAAACAGGCGGCGGGAACGGATCAGCTCCCCTACCGTGTGACGGTTCAGACCAAGCATCTCCGCAGCCTGCTGAAGGCTGACGGCATCGGGGTAGCCGGGAAACATCTGGGAATAGGCATCGTTAAACTTCATAGGCACTCCTTCTATATAAGTAGTTTAAGGTCGAAAAGTGTGTCACCTGCGGTTATATCCTTTGCAGCAAAGCGGCGATCAGGTGGCAATGTAAAGAGAGCTGGCAGCAATTCCAGCTCCCCCATCGCAGATGGTTTCAAACCCGTCTGCGTTAATAAGTTAAGGTCTCCCATATTGGTCCTCGACTTCCCTAGGAGTGGGGAATCGTCCGGCGGCGGGCTTGCACCGCACCATTGGCATTTCAGCCACCCCGTCTTCGTTATGACCGGGCTGCGAGTTACAGAAGTACCTTTTGTGAAGTACCGGACGATTGAACTATTCTGTTTTCAAAGAACGGAGTTTTATAGAAAATCTTCGGAATTTAAGGCTTCCGAAAAATTGTCCCTCTACTTACGAGCCATCGAAAACGGCCCCAAAGTAGCCTGAAAAAGAAATTTGTTGAAAAGTTTTTGGAAAATATAGTTGAAGTGGCTGCTTGATTAAAATAACATTGATCCATGGGCGACCGATGGAGGACGGAACTTTGCAACAGCGGCAGTGCCTGAAGTTGAAAGTGGTCTTGAAAAAGATGCCCTACACTTGGTAGGCATTGAGAACGCCTGTTTCATAGCATCGAAGGGGAAATTGTAATTGAATTGTAATTCTTGAGGCCGAAAGGCCGAATCTCCACTTTTGAAAAAGTCCTCTCACTTGGTAGCCGGCGAAAAAGGCCAAAGACAACCATCTTTTTGAGAATTAACAAAAAGGTCACAAATGACCGGCCTTCAAAGAGGAGGTTCTATTATTAACAGAAAAAGTGGCCTGAAATGGGGGGTGTTGACGTTGATTTTTTTGCCTTCATTGAAGGTTGAGAGCGTTCCCTCATTTGGTAGGCATCGAGAAAGGCTGGTTGACAACCTCCATTTTGAAAATTAACAGAAAGTTAACAAAGCAAGATGCGCTGAACAAGAAACAACAGCCGCCCACTCCGGGAGAGAGTGAGCGGCTGTTGCAATTCAAGTTCTTAATTCAAGAAAAATTAGATGGTTACTAAAATATTTGTCAGTGTGGTGACAAATGCTTCATCCTGCTCCTTCGTCCGCTTTGAGCTCCCCTTGGGGTGCTTTCCGGCACGGAGAAGCTTTTTGTTTTCGTATCGCCGCAGCATGAGCGCGTCCATGTTTTCAGCAGTGTACTCCAAGCCGTTCTGGTTCAGCACTCTGGCACACCGGGCAAGGCACATACTTGCCAGACCGTAGTCCTGTGTCACGACAATATCCCCCGGCGTTACCCGGTTGACCAGCGCAAAGTCCACACTGTCAGCACCCTTGTCGAATACCAGCGTCTGCGCACCCTCACGCTCGATCTGGTGCGAGGTGTCGCACAGAATGACGACCGGGATGCCGAACTGCTTTGCAATCTGCAAAGTCAGATCAACCACGGGACAACCATCGGCATCAATCAAAATCGTCATGCTTGTTCCTCCATCGCCCATCGAAACGCCCTTGCTGTACGCAGGTCGGCATCTTTGAAATGCCCGCCGTTGTTCCATTCAAGGGTGCAGTCTGCGCCACGCTCTGCAAGCCGGCTGTGCAGGGCGCGGATGTTATCTCCCACAGCAGCCATTGTCAAATTTTTCGTGCGCTCTTCCCGGTCGCCAAGGCTCAGATAAATGCACTGTGCTTGAATGGGGTGCTGCTGTTCAAACTCCATCCATCCCGGAAACCATACGGAAGGCGAAGCAGCCGCAACACCGGAAAACAGAGCTGTCTGCGTGGATGCCCACAGCGCGAACAATCCGGCCAGTGAGTAGCCGCCCAGAATGATCCGAACGTTTTCCGGCAGTGCAAACTGCTTTTTCAGGGCGGGAATCGCCTGTTCTGTCAGAAAGCGTAGTGTACCCGCCGCATTGCCGCCGAAACTTTCTTTGCCCCACACTGCAGGAGATTTCCACGGGGAAAGTTCATCGTTCCAGCTTTTCACAGGAACAGCGGCAAACAAAAACGAATGTGCCGAACCCTGCGCAATGGCTTCAACTTCGCTGTCCATGTTCTGTAATTCATGTTCGTCCGTCATCTGAAGCAGAAGATTTACGGCACAGTCTGTGCCGTAAATGCGGCAGGGTCTGTTTCCGATTTGAACTTGCTTTGCGGTCACGGCAACAGCCTCCTGAAAAAATTTTGATAAATCCAGCATAACAGCTGCAAGCGGAATTGACAATTCGGACTGGCACAATCGCTTTTGCAAGCAGTGCTTCGTGGTACCATTCTGGAACACCGAAGCTGTCTTGCAAGCAATGTCTTTGTATATACAAAGACCACTTGCGTTGCAAGAACTTGTTGGGCGCAGCCCAAACCCATTGTTCTGCATCGTGCCGATGCAGGGCTTCGCGTTTTTGCAAAACGCTCTTTCAGCACTCCACAGGAGTGCACAGCCATCACGGAACCGTGATGTTCGCAGGGATTGGGAATGCATCCCAACAAGCAGAACACGCACGGCAAATTTTCAATGCTGTGCGTGTTCTGGGCTTTGTGCGCACAAAGGCACTGCTTGCAAGGAAAGAAAATTTTTAAGAATTGTAGTATAAAGATGGAAAACTGTGATATAATGACAACGAGAGTGTTGGAAAAATTGACAATATTTTCTCTTCCGAGCGTAAAAATTAAAAAGGATTTGCCACGAACTGAAAGGGAGGGCTGAAAGATGGCACATGAGGGCGATTACTACACAGTAGTTTTGAAAGAGGCACATTTGAACTGGGGAGAGCATCGGCATACAGGGACAAGGGAAATCATTGAGGGGGAAGGCTATATTCCGATTCCTCTTGAACAAGCTCAAAGGTTGAATATAGTCAACAGCAATGCAACAGGTGGGCAGGATGTTCTTGGTGAAAACGTTTTTAGGTACAGAACAAGTGATGGATATGTCCAAGGCTTTCTAAAGGCACAGGGAAACAGTGTGGCCGGAAGTCGTTGGGCAAAACAGTTCTCGCAACAGGGGGATTTGAAGGCGATTGGCAGCTGGTATGAGCATATCGGAGCACATGTTGGTACTGAAATTACAGTCTCATGGGTGGCTCCAGATGAGATTGAGCTGTCTTATAACTGAATTATTCACTGGATAGTGTGGCATGCCAGCCGCATAGCATGAATATCTTCGCGGCCTTTATCGGAGACTGATCTGCTGATGCGGCTGGCGTTTTTAATTTCAAAAATGCTGCGAAATTATTGACAAAATGCTGCGGTTATGTTACCATATGTAATGGAGCGGCCTGCCTTGATGAGAATGGAGAAAGTTTATTAGGATGTTTTTCAGAAACTGAATTTTATAAAAGCGGCAGAACAATGTACTTATATGGATAAAACTAAACCTAGTGGGGTGAACGTATGATTTTTCGATTGGGAGAATTATTCTGCGGGCCGGGAGGTCTGGCATGGGGTGCAACCAACGCAGATATTGGCGACCCTAACTGGGGCATAAAGCATCAGTGGTCGAATGACTATGATGAAAACACTTGTAAAACGTATCGGAGAAATATCTGCCCAACTGAGCCGGATACCGTATATCATGCAGATATTCGCAAGTTTGATTTAACGAATCTTGCCGGCATTGACGCTCTGGCATTTGGATTCCCCTGCAACGATTACAGCGTTGTTGGTGAGCAGAAAGGTATGGACGGTGTTTACGGCCCTCTGTACTCCTATGGCGTAAAGGTTCTAAATCTTTATCATCCAAAATGGTTTTTGGCTGAGAATGTTGGTGGACTGAAGAATGCCAATGAAGGCAAGGCCTTTACGAAAATTCTTGACGAAATGCGTAAGGCTGGATATAAACTATATCCCAATCTGTATAAGTTCGAGGAATACGGCATTCCGCAGGCACGGCATCGAATCATTATTGTTGGTATTCGAGAAGATATTGATGTGGAGTATAAAATTCCTTCGACCAAACCATACGCAGGGATTGATAACACTTGCAAAACAGCAATTACTGTTCCGCCCATTCCCGCGGATGCCCCGAATAATGAAATCACAAAGCAGTCTGCCGCTGTTGTTGAACGCTTGAAGCATATCAAACCCGGACAGAATGCGTTTACGGCTGACCTTCCCCCGGAACTTCAACTTAACATCAAGGGCGCAAAAATCAGCCAGATTTACAAACGCCTTGACCCAACGAAGCCGGCATATACTGTGACCGGCAGCGGCGGTGGTGGAACGCACATCTACCACTGGTCGGAAAATCGTGCGCTGACAAACCGCGAACGTGCACGGCTTCAGACTTTCCCAGACACTTACGTCTTTGAAGGAAGCAAAGAAAGCGTCCGTAAGCAAATCGGCATGGCGGTGCCGTGCAGGGGCGCAAAAATTATCTTTGAAGCCATCCTGAAGTCGTTTGCAGGGATTCCGTATGAATCCATGCCTGCGAATATCAATGAGTAAACGAAAATATGTTCAACGAGGATATTGCAAAGAAAGTTCTTTTTCAGCCGCTGCATGAGGGGGCAGATGAACTTTATTTAGCAACGTCATATGCAACGCATACTATGCTGTCTTGGTTTTTGACAAACCTAGAGTTAAAACAGCATCAGACCTTGCGCGTTGCTATGATTGTCGGGATGGTTCCATACAATCACCTGAGCGTAACAGTCCATGAGGGGTTTTGCTCTCTTGTAAAGCCCCCTTATCCTCCTAGGGTAGAAAAAGTTGAATGCAGTTATCTGTATGATTCTCCTGCATTCCATGGGAATTTGTATATTTGGAAAAAGAATGGGAGCTTCTATAAAGCGTTTATGGGTTCTGCTCCCTTCATCCAAAGTGCCTTCACGCGGAGCGATGTGCAAGAGTGCATGGTCGAATGTGACCCTGATGAAGCTGGACAAATGTATGAGGCTCTTGTAGGGCGAAGCATATACTGTAATCATGTGGAAATCGAGGAATATGTCCATCTTGTTCCCAGTCATCCTGTTTTGGATATGGAACTAAACCTTGTCGCTGATGCGGACTTGAACAGCTACGAATCTGTAAGGCTAAGCCTTGTCACGAAAAACGGAAAACCGGGAAATCGGTCTGGATTGAACTGGGGACAGAGGCCCAATAGAAATCCGAATCAAGCCTATATTCCTCTGCCGAGGGCTGTTGCTCAAAGTGCATTCTTCCCGCCAAAGAATATCCACTTCACTGTTATAACAGATGATCGGAAGCAGCTGACACTCCGTGTAGAACAGGAAAATGACAAGGCACTGGCAACACCGGAGCGTAATAGTGATTTGGGAGAATATTTCAGAAATCGACTGGGACTGTCCAATGGTGCGTTTGTTACAAGAAATGATCTTGACGCTTATGGACGGACAGATGTGACTTTTTACAAGCTCGATGATGAAACCTACTATATGGATTTCTCCGTATAATGCGTAGAAGCATTCACTCAATTTGAGTGGATGCTTCTTTTTTGTTGGAATTGCCTGAAATTGGATTGAAAGACATTCAAAATATGTTATACTGGTTACATTCGAGGAAATATTGCATGGGAGGGCTTGCTATATGGAACTGCTTTACTCAAACATTCTGCCTTTGCGGACAGCTGACGGTCAGCGCACGATTGCTGACTGTTTCAGGGAGCAGCTTGCACAATCCGATAGGGTGGATATTGCAGTCGGCTATGTTTCAAGAGCATCCTTGGAGGAAATTGACAGGCTGATTGAAGAACATCCCGTCACACATATTGTCCTTACCATTGGAATGTACTACACCGATGGAATGCCGGAAAGTGCATATCGTGTTGCACTGCACCTTAATGAAAAATGGATGCGGATGGGAATTGGTGAGGTGCGCATTGTAAAGTCGTTCAAATACCATGGGAAAGTGTATCTGTTTTCCAAAACAGATGGGCCGAACCCAACTGCGGCAATCATTGGGTCTGCTAATTTTGGTGTTATCAAACCGGAGGCGACGAATCTAAGACAATACGAAACGGCAGTGTTTGTCGAAGATGCACGGGTGTTGCAGGATGCAAAAGAACTGTTTGATAATCTGAACAGCAGATGCTCGGACAACATCGCTAATGTGACAGATATGCCGCTTGTCCGGGAGCAAAATGTCTCCCTGACAGGCGTTGACACGGTAACGCAGATTCCAACGGCAGATCTGAACTATTATATGAACCATGCCACTGACATTTCCTTCCCTCTGCCTATCAAAGTTCCTGCGTATGACGAGAGAATGCTTGACGATGGACAACATTTTACCAAGTCAAACCTGAATGTGTGTTATGCGGCACCTCGAAGCGCGCGAAAAAACAGGGATTGGTATGAAACACAGTTTACAGTGTCAAAGGCCGTTCGATGTGAGCGCGATGGAACTCCCAAGATAGGCTATCCGTTAAAAAATGTTCCGTTTGTTGTAATAACGGATGATGGATATACCTTTAAGTGCCACACTACAAGCGATGGAAACAAACAGTTTAGTGCAGTAGGAGATGAATTGATTCTGGGACGCTGGCTTAAAGGCCGGCTTGCCGCGGCAGGTCTTGTCACACCTGTGAATGACACTGGTGAAGATCACGAACGTCAGGGAATGATTACAAAAGAAATGCTGGATGAGTATGGCTGCAATTCACTTCTCCTAACAAAGACAGACTGCCGAATCCATGAAGATGGCAATACATTTGATGTCTGGCTCTTATCATTCAAAAAAGAGGCGGAGGATGAACAAGGATGAATTACTTGAAAACCTATCTGAAAACGATAGCGGATCGAGGAAATGTCGATCTAGCTCACTCGATTGAGCAGACAGCAACAGAAATCGGAGACCGATATATTCAGGATTTTAATTTTTGCGAGCATCGAATCGGACTGCTGTTCGGAAATGTTCAATCCGGCAAAACAGGACAGATGTTTGGCATTATTACCAAAGCTACAGATTTAGGATTTCCGGCATTTGTTCTGCTCACAACAGACAATATTGTTCTTCAACAGCAGACTCTTGAACGGGTACAGAATGATTTGTCTGGATATTGTATCTGCGGCGAGAATGATTCAGGACTATTTATTCAGAACGCGTTGATGAAGCCTGTCATTATTGTTCTGAAGAAAAACAGTCGTATTCTGCGCCTATGGGCGAACGTGTTTGCGTCAACAGGATTTATGAAGGGCAATCCCCTGTTTATTGTTGACGATGAGGCGGATGCTGCCTCTTTGAATACGCTCATAAACAGAAATAAAAAATCTTCTATCAACAAATATCTGGATAATATCAAAAACGGAGCATCCAGCAGTATTTATCTTCAGGTTACGGGAACACCGCAGGCAATACTGCTTCAAACACAGGTGTCTGGCTGGCATCCGTATTTTACCTATTACTTTGCACCGGGCAGCGGCTATCTCGGCGGAGATTTTTTCTTTCCAAAAGAAAAGCCCGACTGCATAACATTTATTGAAAATCTCAAAACGCCCGCACATGATGTGGTGCTTCGGCATCTTGCAGTGTCGGCGTTGGTTGAACTGGGAGGTGGAAAGGTTTCAAACTGTCTTGTACATCCCAGCGTTCGGCAGGCATCACATGACATTTTTGCAAGAGATATTTCCAAAGAGCTTCAATGGTGCAAAGAACACATAGATGATGAATTCAAGGCAGAGTTTACGGCAGTGTATGATGGCCTTGCACCAGTAAAATATTCAAAAGCATCGGTATCGGATGCTTTTGGCAAGGTGAAAGAGCTGCTGACCAGTAATGCAGTTAAGATTCTCATTATGAATGGGAAAAATGCTATTAGCAGTGACCAGTATTCGACTGGTGCAAATATTGTGATTGGCGGAAATACCTTGGGCAGAGGTGTGACATTCCCATCGCTGCATACGATTTATTACACGCGAACCGCCAAAAAGCCGCAGGCAGACACGATGTGGCAGCACAGTCGAATGTTTGGATATGACCGTGATCCGGGGCTTATGATGGTTTACATTGATGAACCACTTTATAAATTATTCTCCGACATCAATGCAACAAATAACTCGCTGATTGCACAGGTCGAAAGTGGAACAGATCATATCAAGGTTTATTACCCCAATGGTCTTAAGCCTACCCGCAGTAATGTGCTGGATGAACGCCATGTTGCGACAATTTCTGGTGGAACGAACTACTATCCGTTCTATCCGGGCAATAATACGATTGCACAGCTTGATGCGATTCTTGCTCCATTTGCGGAGGATGAGCCTGTTTATCAGGTCAGTCTGCGTCTGATGAAGGAAATCCTCTTGCACATCACATCGGAAGATGATTTCAGAGTGGCCAGTTTTATTTCGATTATTGAGATGATGCTGTCTGAAAAGCCAAATGCGCAGGGAATCCTGATTGTTCGTCGAAACAGAGATGTAGCGCAAGGGACAGGCGCACTGCTTTCACCGAACGACTGGGCATTGGGCGGACAGTATACGGCATCTGCTGTACTTACGATGTATAAGGTTACTGGCAGAAAAGGCTGGGGCGGACAAGAGCTGTGGGTTCCCAACATAAAGCTGCCGAGCGATTTGATTTACTATGATGTTCAGGAGGATGAATCCTCGACTTAAAGTATGGATGATTTAACGCCCGAACAAAGAAAGAAAAATATGAGAGCAATCCGAAGCAAGGATACGACGATAGAGCTTGCGCTTCGGAAAGCGTTGTGGAAACAGGGTATCCATTACCGCAAAAACTATAAGGGGCTGATAGGAAAGCCTGATATAGTGATTACGAAATATCGCATAGCTGTCTTTTGCGATTCTGACTTTTGGCATGGATATGACTGGGAAAATAGAAAATCCAGAATCAAATCCAATCAGGAGTATTGGATACCCAAAATTGAACGCAATATGAAACGAGATCAGGAGGTTACATCCGCCCTCGTTGAACAAGGATGGATTGTATTACGTTTTTGGGAACATGACATTAGAAAAGAACTACAGCAGTGCGTTGACGATGTGCAGGAGGCAGTGGAAATAAGAAAAGAGCTTTTTGAATAATCAATCGGATGGGGGAAGCAATAGAAAAGGAGGACGCGATGAACCAAGATGAACGACAGAAGTTCTGGGATGTCCTGCTGTCCATGCATGATACCGAGCCAGAACATATCCAAGCACTACATGAAATGATTTCTGTACCGCACACATTGTGTCGTTTTCGTTCAGTTAATGAGAGCAGTTTGACACAGCTTCAAGAAAATAAGCTGTATTTTTCTAGTGCAGATTACTACGATGATCCGTTCGATACATATTTTTATCTCGACTACGATATGATGGAAACTCAGATGGGAAATATAATTGCTTTGCTGGGAACACCTGAGAATAGAAAAACAGCAGTGAAATTGGTTTCATCTCTTGGAATTCCTCCTGAGAGTGTACAGAAGTCACTAGATACAGCGTTGCAGAATCCGATGACGGCAGAAACCTTTAAGTCAAGCGTGAAAAGTGCCCGCGACCAAGTTCTAAAAACACTTTACTCTATCTGTTTTTGCGAGAATCCTCTAAATGAAACTTTATGGCTGAAATATGCGGATAATCACCGTGGATTTGTTGTCACCTATGATTTTCATAGCAACGATACCTATTTGTGCGGCAAGGAGGATAAGTGTAAAAATTGTCCCACTATTCAATTGCGGCCTAGTATTTATCCGGTCTACTATTCGGACGATAAATATGATGCTTCTCTTTACGCAGTTGCTGTTTTGCTGAAAATCAGCATGATGGCTAGCGGTATTTCTGCCCCTCAAGAGCTGGCAACAAGACTCGACTCTTGCATGCTGTGGGAAATTGAACGGATTTCGTTGCTAAAGAAAGCTTGCCACCGATTTGATGAGGAATGGAGAATGATTTATCCTCAATGGTGCGTTGCTCGCCCTTGCATCAGACTCAAACCTAAAAGTGTGATTATCGGATTAAGAACGCCGCAATACAAGGAAAGGCTTATCATTTCAGCAGCAACTATTGCAGGGATAACAGATATTCAAAAAATACAAATCAACAAGAAGGATGAGCTGGAAGCAATTCCGGTTTAAGAGGAGTGATTTGAGTGAGAATTATCCTATCTAACAAAATCCGCTGCAAACGCTGTGGAGACATCGTCGAAAGCAAGAGCCATTATGATTTGGAGAAGTGTAGTTGTGGTCTCTGCTGTGTAGATGGCGGCAAGGACTACTTGCGGCGTGTCATCAGGACCACCGAAGGCGGCAAATATGAGGACTACTGCGAAGAACTTTCAGAGTGGGTGGAAGTTCCTGACCCGGACGATGATGACTGAACTTAAATGAACAAGGCCCACAGATTAGATACTCATTCCAATCTGTGGGCCTTGTTGTATCAATTTGTATCGGCCATAATTTTCCTTGCCCTGCCACGGGTGGTATCCTCAAAGGTCTCATCTTCGCTGAAGCGCAACCAGAAAGGGTCTTCCATCAGGCAGGCATTGGTGCGCTTGACGATTTCCCACGCATTGTAGTCTGGCAGGCCCATCATCGCCAAAATCTCTTTGCAGTCCATCCGGTTTTGGGGAAAGATGCGCTTTTTGGCCCACACGACTACATCGACCAACGGCACTTTGCGGCTGTTGCTGATAAAGAGGTTCAGAGGCAGGTCATACTGCGGCACCCCCTCATTGGCGCAGAGATACTGCCCATCGTCGCTTAAATGAGCGATTTCCTTTTCATCCATCATCAATTTCAGGTAGGCCATTTCATCACCCCATGGCAGATTTCAGGTAGTGCAGACGGTATTTCAAGTACTGGCGGATCGCGGACGCTCTTTTTTCGCTCAGCAAGGCGAGAATCGGAGAGATTGCCTGAATGATCTCCTGATACAGTTCGTCCAGATCACGCACAGGCAGGACAGGTTCATCCACCAGCTTGATCTGCTGGGCATGGCGACTGCGGAACGGTTTGGCTTTATCGAATTGGTAGCGGAGCTTGGTGTCGGTCAGTTCTTCGTCCGTTGCCCACGCAAGCAGACTGCCGCCGTTATCGTAGATTGGTGGAGCATAATTCGAACTGTTTCGCACAATAACGTCAAAATTATTCTCGTGACGGTCCTCGTTTCCGATAAAGGCATCGAAGGCCAGCATCTGATAAAGCCACGGTTTGCCGTACAGTTCAACAGCGTACTGAAACAGTGCATCCAGTGAGGCAGCCTGCCCGCTGGTGAGAAAATACGCATCGGCCATATCTGCAAAGTGGTAAAGTTGCTCATCATCTGTTGTAAATTTGGGACAGACGCTGACCACATCGCAGGAATAGGTTTGAATGTCAGGAAATAGTCTGGCAGGCATCAGGGAATATTCCACATGAGGAAGCTTCAGCACCTCTGCAATCAGCGATGCCATGACTTCGGAATAAGGCTCATATCCGGCTGTTCCGGCTTCGGTGATGGAGTTTCCCTTGACCATGACAAGCTGGCCATCCACGCGATACCAGCCCTTTGAAAGCATCCCGCGGCTCGTCCGGGTTTCGCGCTTTTCCACTAGCTGAATGTTAGAAGGCATTTCGATTGGGCTCATGGTATCACACTCCTTTGCTTAATTATACCATGTTCGGGCGGATAGACAAGAAAAATTATTGAGATACGATTTTTTGAAGACTGCTCTTTTGTTGTGCTGTCGAATCTTGCATGGCATGGAAATGTGCACTGTTGTTATTGCATGGCTTTTTGAATTTGTTTCAAAATTGTCCTGTCGGCCGGGAGCCATTGTACGGAATCCAACTCATCTTTTGTCTGCCAGCGCGCAGCCTCGGCTTCTTTTAGAACGAGTTCACCGGAGACGACTGTACACCAGAAGCAGTCCATGGAAAGATGAAATGTCGGATAATCGTATTCGATGGTGCCGATCTTGTTATGCACTGCAATTTCCGTATCCAGTTCTTCTTCAATCTCTCTTTTCAGCGCCTGCTGTGGCGTTTCACCCGGTTCGATTTTTCCGCCCGGAAATTCCCACTGGCCTTTGTAGTCACCATGGCCGCGGGCGGTAGAATAAATTTTATGTTTTACATGGATGGAGTCGCAGATGACAGCGGCAACAACGCGGACAGTTTTCATGAAACCCTCCTATTAAATTTCTGGAATACCGCATGATAGCAAATAGCGGTAGGTTCCGTCGTAAAGTGCAGGAATGCGACTTTGATCTTCTTGGGAGCCTTCGGGAATGTATATGACCAACCCCTGACGCGCTCTTGTCAAAAGAACCCGATAAGCATTTTTCTGATATTGCTGACGTTGTTCTATGTTGGTATGGTTCCAGCGAGTTCCACGGAATCGAAAGTAATCAAAATCGCCATTTATATAGCGAAAATCCGCATCCCATGCCACAATGGCGTAATCCACTTCCAAACCCTGCACCTTAAATTCAGATGCGGCCACCTCTAAGTAGTAGGAAGAATCAACATGATCTTTTCCCTTTAAAAACCAGTTGACATGGTCGATTTGAGTGGGAACCCAAATGCCTGCGCCACGGAGTCGTTTCCCCTCCGAACTTGCCAAGAGACCATATCGTTCGGTGCCGCGGGCATGGGATTTTACCCATAGCTTTGCCGTATCAAAATTTCGTGTTAATAGGATGGGATAGGAAGATTGGAGTTCTTGACATAAGTCAGCGGCTTGCTGCGGATGATTGTCAAGAAGTGCTTTTATAAATGCGGAAAGTTTATCACTTCTAAAAGATCGAAGTGATACCCCTAAATGGAGTTCTGGAACAATGGTACAGTCCAAATTTTGGAGGGAATTTCCAATAGAGGCAGTTCCAACATATTCAGAATCTGTCATTTTGTCCGAAATATAAACTTTCCAATCCGGAAAATGTTCTCTCAATGCTAGGAACCAATCTTGAATTCCTGCTTCGCCGGTATAAATTTCCTGACCACCGCCAACGAGGCAGACGATAACGGCCCAATCCTTATGCCGGTCCATAATACTGATAAGAAATTCCGGCTCGGATTGGTTGAAGTCTGTGACGTTTTTCTTCCGTTTCATAAAATTGGATAGACTGGGTGCATCCCACGCACGTTGGGCTTCGTCAAAGATAGCTACTTTTTCTTTGGGAGCAGAAGCAGTTATCATGGCATCGTCTCGAAATTTATGGATAATCTGAATAAAAGTCTTTGCCTCGCGCTCTGCAGTTTTAAGAGGAATGTGATTGCGCTCGGCACGGTCTTTTGACAATGCGGCTTGCAAAACATCTACCAGCGGGCCGTTTCCGGAAAGGAAAACTGCATGCTCGTCGGTTTCAAACCGATGTCGTGCATTTGCAATGTTCAATCCTGCAAGAGTTTTTCCTGCGCCCGGAACACCGGTAATAAAACAAATCCCCTTTTCATGGGAGCACTTACAGTGGTCGATGATGCGATTAATAGCCATTGTAGTGGCTGTTAAATTTTGAGCACCAGCATCATTCCGCGAGAGATCATATACAGAATGATTCCGGTACATAGCCTGCGCTGCCTCGATAATGGTAGGCGTTGGGGCATACCGAGCATTCTGCCATGTGGATAATGAGAGAGGTGCATCATGTAGGATGGAAAGTGTAGCGGTGATAGCAGTGGCGATGCTTTCTTGACTACAATGCAAAGGCATGGAAATCTTATCGTGCATCAACTGGATGCTGACGGGTTGAACGGCCCCTTCCGTGGCAACGACAATTGGAATAAGATAACGGTCTTTGCTGGCTTCGTGGAAATACTTAAGGTCAAGCGCGTAATCGGTTACTTGATCATCGGCATTCTTTGTGTATTTGGAACTTCCGACTTTAAATTCAAGTAAAAAGATAATGCCATCTATAATACAAATCGTATCAATGCGATGTCCGATGCGGGGAATCGTATACTCAAAAGAAATTTCCCCTTCTGGATAGTCGGTCAGTTGATTTTGCAGAATTGAAATTTCCTTTAACCATGCATTTTTCTGCTGGTCCGTAGTTTTGAATTCATCGTGAACCATCAGTTCCCCTAAGATCGAAGTTGGATTGGTGGATATAAAATCTTTGATGGTGGAAAAGTAATATTCGCGATTCATAAATTTTCCCCAAATGTATTCAATGGCAGGATGAAAGAGCTTCAAATACAGCTTTTTATCTTCATTATACCATGTTCGGGCGGATAGACAAGAAAAATCATTGATACACGATCTCCCTTACCACCACTTCCTCTGCCTGCGCTTTCAGCGTGTTCATATGGGCCGCCCAGAGAAGCTGTGAGCGTTCTTTGTCCGGCGCAGGGAAAACTTGTCTGCCAAGGCCGCGATCGTGCGTTCTTCCTGCTCTGAGGCGGCTCTCTGGGCTTCCTGCAAATGCAGCCAGAGCGAACCGTTCAGAAGCATCCGGCTATACAGCACCGACCGCTGGGTCTTGAGGTAGGTCAGACGCATCCGGGCGTACTTTCCCAGAGGTTCGCGGCTGTCGGTCTGCGGCAGGGTGAGCAGGGGCAGCTGGTAGTCCCCGACCTGTGCATAGTGGATCTCGGTGCGGATAGCAGTTTCGTTTTTCATGGTAAATCTCCTTTGTGTTTTCAACGTGTGCTGCGGTCGTGGCGGAAAACAATGTTCACTTCTTCCGGTTCTGCGCCGTCAGCCAGTTGCCCTGTGCCTGATAGTAGTGTTCCATGGTGGTGGGGGCGTTCAGGATGGTGGTACGCAGGTAGGCCATGATGTTCTTGATGGGCTGGGTGGTGTTGGCCATCACATCGAAGATGTACTCCACGTGCTGGCTGGTCAGCTTATCCAGCCGGAGCCGGATCGCCTTTGTGGTCTGCGCCTGTTTGCCGATGTACTGAGTCCTGAGCGGACAGCAGTACATCTCCACGATGTTATCCAGCAGTTCTTGCAGCATTTCCGGGGCGTACCGCTTGGCAAGGATGTCGATTTCCAGCTTCTCCCGGAACTCTGCCCGCACCCGCGTTGCCATCTGGTCGAAATCCTCTGTTTCGGCTGTCTGCCCTGATAGATTAGTACTTTGTCTTTTAGTATTTTGTTTATTAGTATTTTGTTGCGTTGCCTTTTCCAAATTGGGTTCAGCCAAATTTGGAAAATCCAAAAACGGTGAAGAACAAGGTTTCACGCCACTTTTCTGGTTACTGGATGTGGAGGGAGGCGGTGTGCTGTTGTCATCACCGGGAACAGCCGGAACGTCCTCAACAGGCGACTCATAGACCTGATAGTCATAGTCGATGATCTGGCCTCTTGCATTGCGCACTTTCTGGCGGCGCACATAGCCGTGCTCCTCCAGCTCCAGAACAGCTGTGCGGACGCTGTCCAGACCGTCCTTGCAACCGGTGGTCAGCCCTTTCAGGCTGTAATCCCAGTCGTCGGGCAGGGAGAGCATATAGGACAGCAGGCCCTTTGCCTTCAGGGACAACTTCTTGTCCTGAAGATGGTAGTTGCTCATGACGGTATAGTTGACGTTTTTATTGACGCGGAATGTGGACATGGCGGCTTCCCTTTCAGCCCGGTTTGCGGGCAAAAGAAAACGCAGCGTCCCCGGCTTTCGGGAAACGCTGCGTTCAGACAGAGAAGCCTGCTGTGAGCTGGCGCAGCAACGGCAGCACTGTAATATTCTAACGAACATCTAACGGAACTGCACCTGAAATGCAGCCCCTGACGCTCCGTGTGAAAGGAAGGCTTTCTAACGGCACTTCGCAAAAAGTGGTTGATTTTTGCCTGTAAATTGCGATGATGTGCCACTTTTGCGAGGCGCAGAAAATGCCGGCAACTGCCAATGACAGCCGAACGAAACCAGCTTCATCCAACCGATTCAAAGACTCGAAATCGTTTTGTCCTTAACCGGGCACGTGGGTTCGAATCCCACCATCTCCGCCAACAAAAGGCATCAGCTCAGGCTGGTGCCTTTTTTGCGGCTAAGATGGTGCGGATGAGAACAGGGCGGCGGCCCGCAGGCCGCAAGCAATCAGCCCTGCGGGCTGTTGCTTAGCCCGCGGGAGAATATCCACCATCTCCGCCAACAAAAGCATCAGCTCAGGCTGGTGCTTTTTTGTTTCTCCAGCCTTTCAAAAGTATGTGTCAATGGTTGTAGTTCAAGATCTTCTCAAGCGTATCCGCAAACCTGACATCCTGCTCCTTCGTCCGCTTTGGACTCCCCTTTGGGTGCTTTCCAGCACGGAGGAGTTTCTTGTTTTCGTACCGCCGCAGCATGAGAGCATCTATGTTGTCGGCGGTGTATTCCAAACCGTTCTGGTTCAGCACCCGGGCACACTTGGCAAGGCACATACTCGCCAGCCCGTAGTCCTGCGTCACGACCACATCCCCCGGCTTTACCCGGTTGACGAGAGCAAAATCCACGCGGTCCGCTCCTTTGTCGAACACCAGCGTCTGCGCACCTTCTCGCTCGATTTGGTGAGCTGTGTCGCACAGGATGATGACCGGAACGCTAAACCGCTTTGCAATCTGTAAAGTCAGATCGACGACCGGACAACCGTCTGCATCAATCAAAATGGTCATGTGTGTTC
>ERZ791579.835-NODE-835-length-19377-cov-3.726374_pt1 | contig 19377 bp, 20 predicted proteins | sample MGYA00509968_ERZ791579 | MGnify/ENA primary metagenome ERZ791579 (study PRJEB30046, sample SAMN00791924) | human gut metagenome | study: EMG produced TPA metagenomics assembly of the A metagenome-wide association study of gut microbiota in type 2... | reverse complement strand
AACCTCGAAGTGATCCTGCTCGAGGAGGAGAACCTGATCGCCGCCAAGGAGAATTACGAAATCGCCATGGAACGCTACCTGCTGGGCGACCTGCCGGGCATCGAGATGCGCGAGGCGCAGAAGAGCCTGCTGGACGCCGAGGAGCGCATCCTCACGGCGCAGTACAACACCAAACTGTGCGAAATCTCGTTGCAGCAGATCAGCGGCAACGTGATGGTCTACCTGGAATAATCCGCGAGAGTTCGCATTCCTTCGCCATCAAAACATTTCGCACGCTTCGCCGGCTGTTCTTTGCCGCTTTTTGGTCGGCGGTTAACCGCGGTCTCGGCCCGCGGAAGCTTATGTACTTTTTGACCGCAAAAAGTACCAAAAACTCTCCGACAGATGCCTTCGCCTACTTTGGGCGGCCTAACGCTGGCTCCGGGCGACTATTCGCGGGTTTGTAAACAAACCGTCCCCTCCGCTCGCGCTTTTAGTCCGCATCTTTCTGAACGCCTTTTTTGCCAAGCGGGAGTCGTTCGCCGCGGAACGTGGCGGGAAGGATGCGTTCGGAACAAGCAGGAAACACAGAAGCCTACGATCGCCCCTGGAAGCGGTTTTAAACCGCCGCATTCTCGCTTGCAGCGGAGAAAGAACAACCGACAGCCCGCGTGCCCGGAGCGGGAGGCTGCATAGTCTTGTTCTTGCTGCACCCGCTCAACGCGGGTCGGAGGTTGTTCCCGCGAAAGCGACATGCGGATGGTTTTGGCGCTACCTTTTGACACCAAAAGGTAGCTATACCCCGCGGCAACCGCCGCGGTTCTGGCTCCCGGCTTGATTACACCGATGATCGGAACATCGATCTCTTTTTCCAGTTCATCCAGTGCATAGGCACTCGCCGTATTACAGGCCACCACAATAGTCTTCACCTGAAAAGTCTCCAGAAACCGCACGATCTGCTTTGAAAAGCGAGTCACCGTCTCCTTGGACTTACTGCCGTAGGGCATTCTTGCCGTATCTCCGAAATATATGATCTTCTCATTGGGAATCTGCCGCATGATCTCCCGGGCAACGGTCAGTCCGCCGATACCGGAATCGAATACCCCGATGGGGGCATCCTTTTTCAGCGCAGTAACATTCTCCTGATACATGGGATTTCTCCTTTTATTTTTTTAACATCGTAAGCAGTCTGCTCTTGAACCGGATCTGCTCCGGATCCGCCTCCAAAATCTTCCAATAGATCTGGCTGTCGGAATTCCATTCTACCACTTCCGGACCGGTCTGTACAGTCTCTGCCTCCGTGGCTTCCGTCTCCTCGTATACGATCTCATAGGTGGACGGCAGCATCGTAAGCTCCGGGTAGATCACGCCCCACCAGCCGTAACAGGCCAGTGCCACAGTCAGTATCCGGACTCCCTGCACCAGCCGGTGTAATATTTTCTTTTCTGCAATCATCCTGCGATATTTTTCATAACAAACATATAATCTATCCATCAGCATTCCTCTTTCCATAAATTACCGTTTCGGTTCTATGGAAATCATTACCGCTTTCCGGACAGATTATACTTTTGAAATCTATTTATTTTTCTCCCGTTCCAGACGGATCTGGCGGATGATCGCCTTTTTCTGATTATCTATATGCACCTTGGCCATATTGGATGCCGTTTCCTTATCCTTTTTCACGATGCTCTCATAGATGACCTTGTGTTCCTCCACCAGGCGCTCATGCTGGCTGAAATCCTTGATATACTCAAAACGATAACGGTACATCTGCTCGGACAGGTTGTTGACCAGCTGGATCAGGCGCTGGTTCCCCGTGGCCTGTACAATGATGTCATGCAATGCCACATCCGCCTGTGCGATCTGTTTAATGTCATCGGTCTTCACCGCCGCTTCAAAGGTATCGCAGGCCTTTTTCAGATCCTGTAATTCCTCCGGAGTGATCCGGTCACACGCCAGCTCCACGCAGAGCGCATCCATGGCCCTGCGGACCTCCAGGACATCGTTCATGCTCTTCTCCGTGATCTGAGCCACTTCTGCTCCTCTTCTGGGGATCATGGTCACCAGTCCCTCCAGTTCCAGCTTACGGATGGCTTCCCGGATCGGCGTACGGCTGACTCCCAGCTTGTTGGCAAGATGGATTTCCATCAGTCGTTCTCCCGGCTTCAGCTCCCCCGTCAGAATGGCCTGCCGCAAAGTATTGAACACCACATCTCTGAGTGGCAGAAATTCATCCATTGTCACCTGTAAATTATCCTGCATACCTCTACTCTGGCATTACTCACAAAATTCCGTCAGGAAAATCTGCTTTGCCAGCTGTTCCTCCTCTAATTTATCATATGCTCTGCGGGCCATGTCCTTCTCTACAAAAATACCGAATACCGTGGGACCGCTTCCGCTCATCAGACTGTTGATGGCTCCCAGCTCCTTCATACGGTCCTTGATCGTCTGGATTACAGGATATGCACTGACGGTTACCGTCTCCAGCACATTTTCCATCCGGTCCAGGATTCCCTGTAAGCTTTCCTCAGCGATGGCTTCCACCATACCGTCAATATCAGGATGTTTCACGATCTCCTGAGCATCCAGATGTTCGTACACGTATTTGGTGGAAACATTGATATCGGGCTTTGCCACCAGTACATAGCAGTCCGGTGCCGGAGCAAGCGGTGTCAGTTTCTCGCCGATTCCCTCAGCCAGCGCCGTTCCGCCCATGACGCAATAGGGAACATCCGCACCGATCTTCACCCCCAGTTCCATCAGGTCCTTCAGTGTGCACCCCAGATCAAACAGACGGTTCATTCCTTTTAAGGTAGCTGCCGCATCCGTACTGCCGCCGGCCATGCCCGCTGCTATGGGAATATGCTTCTCCAGATGGATCTTCACGCCTCCACTGATAGGATAAGTCTCCATCATCAGTTTTGCCGCTTTGTAGATCAGATTATTCTCATCCGTAGGCAGTTCACCGGAATCTGTGGTTATCACGATCCCACCGTCTGTTCTCTCAAAGTCCAGCACATCATAGATTCCTACAGTCTGCATGACCATCTTCACTTCATGGTAACCATTCTCCAGTCTTCTGACCACATCCAGTCCCAGATTGATCTTGGCATACGCTTTTATCCGATATTCGTTCATTTTTGTCTCCAATGTGATAGCATATTAGCTACGCTGTTCCGAACCGTATTGACAAAATCACAGCTACGCGCCGGGGTTCCATAGCATGTATACAATAATTGTACTTAATTTTATACAATCCTGCGGATTTTGTCAATGGAGTATGCCTCTTTCCTCCGGTTTTTCCACCATTTGGTCAATTGAGTTTTCCACCATTTTTCTCCGAAACGCCTTAAGTATCCACTGTCCGGTGTCGATATAACAAGTGAAACCAAAAACCCTCAGAAGGCAAAACAATACCTAGTCAAGGATGACAACAGACAGGTACGGCCTGCAGTACCGTACCGGAAAAGAGGAAACTATGAGCGTAAACGGAGTTACATCAACCCAGGCCGCTGCAGCCTACAGCTATAACAGCACAAGTGCAGCAAAAGAGAAAACTTCCGCAGAGGAAGCAAAAACTACAACTACCGCGGAAGATACCGGTGTCATCTATGAGCACAGCACCGCTGCCAAGACTTCTTCCACGAAGAAAACCTATACACCGGATACCAATCTGGTCAACAAATTAAAGGCAGATGCGGAAAACCGTGCCAGTCAGCTTCGTTCTCTGGTAGAACAGATGATGGGCAAGCAGGCTAACACCTACGGCAATGCCAATGACATCTGGTCCTTTTTACGTTCCGGTAATTTCACCGTAGACCCTGCTACCAAGGCACAGGCGCAGGCAGATATCGCCGAGGACGGTTACTGGGGTGTGAACCAGACTTCCGACCGTATCATTCAGTTTGCCAATGCTCTGACCGGCGGTGACCCGGACAAGATCGAGTCCATGCGCGAGGCATTCAAGAAGGGCTACGCACAGGCTGAGAAGACCTGGGGCGGTTCTCTTCCCGAGATCTCCCAGAAGACTTATGATGCTGTTATGGAGAAATTCGACAAGCTGGCAGCAGATGCCGGACTGACCACAGAAGAATAATGTCGTATTCTCGACAGACTTTCCTATAGAAAAACCATGTTGTACCGATGCCACAGAACGCATCCATGTACAACATGGTTTTTCTTTTCTGAACTGTATCAGGCCAGACCTTTTACCAGCAGCACCTTCTGCCCCGGGCGTAATTCATCACTTTCCAGCGCGTTTAATTCTCTTACAGTCTTCACCGGCATATGATATTTCCTGCCGATGCTCCACAGGTCATCCCCCGGTGCCGCAATATAGATCACCGCACTGGGCAGTCCGGCCAGCACATTACTGTCGATTTCCTGCTCTTCCACCCCTTCGATGGCTTCCAGCGGAATATTCTTCATCACGGTCGTGGAAAAGGAAAGAACAGCCTTTACATCCAGTTCCTCTCCCTCCAGCAGATTCACCTGCAGCTGCTCCAGTTCACTGTGTACCTCTGCCTGATCCGTTCCCGTCACTCCCTGCACATTCAGGGTATATTCATACGGAATCTGCTCTCTGGTACTCACATAAGGAGTCTCATCATTTTCCGTAATGCACAACACTGTAAGATCAATGCTGCCCTGCAGGCGGATTCCTTCCTCTGTGGTCTCCTGATGATCGATCGTCACGATTCCCTCACTGTGCAACACCTGCAGTACCGGTGAGCCGATATCGGTCTTTCTGTGATCCGTCACTTTTGTCTTGCCTGTGATTCTGGCCAGCAACTGACGCAGGCTGGCATCTCTGGTGTCCGGGATCACTCCTTTTGTCACGCCGTAAATATCTCTTAAAATATCGATCTGCTCTTCCTCATAGAGACGGATATTCAGTTCCAGAGCACATTCCAGCCCAAGGATTCTCTCTTCCCCGTCCAGATCCGGCTGGATCGTCAGCTCTGGCTGTCCGTGTTCCTGTCTTACCAGTGAATACCGGATATCCGGCAGCAGTTCCTCCCGACATCCCTGACATTCCAGAGTGCCATTCAGCGGAATTGTCGTCTCATAGGAACGAATAGACCGCTCCTCCCCCTCTGCCTCATAGAGAACGAAGACCTGAATATCTCCCTGCACTGCCAGTTTCTCTTCCTGTGGCTTGAATTCCACATCCCGCAGTGACACATTACTCCAGAGGATCTGGTAAATATTCGGATAGCTGGAGGGCAGCGGAATCTCCTCTTTTTTGCGAAAAATATCGTTCTTGCAGATGGAAAGCTCCGTCACCTCCATGGGCGAGATCCGGTATTCCACACCTTCTCCGGCGCTGCCTCCCTGGATTCCCACGGGCAGTTCTTCATCGTAAATCTCTTCGATCCGGGCCGTGAGAAGCAGCAATGCCTGCAGATTCAGCTTCCGGGAATTGATCATATTTACCGTGAAATCTTCTACGGTTCCATTCACCGCTACAGTATCTGACGGCAACGTTCCCTCCATATGAATTTTTTCTTCAAAGGGCAGTGCACCGCTTAAAAGCACCAGATTGCTCCCTGTCTCCTGCGTATGATACAGAATGGCATAACCCAGTTTTCCCCGTACCGTCACCTCATCCGTACCGGGCCGGATCTCCTCGATGACAACTTCTCCCTTTTCCAGGTTCAGGGTACTGATGTCCGGTTTATCCTCTGGAAGATTCAGATCCTCCTCCATGGTAAACTGTATGACAGTGGATCGTTTTACCCGGTCCATATGTATATTTCTCTTGATCAGCTCCACAATAAAAGACCTCCATATATACAGATATATCTATATATATGAAGGTCTCTGTGTACTTATACCGTATTCTGTTCTCTGTATCTTACTGCACTGCACCGATCAGATCGGTCAGATTCTCCACATGGTAGGTACGCATGTAATCCTCGATGCCCTCCACTACTTTCACGGTAGTATAGGGATCCACAAAATTCATGGCTCCGACGCTGACAGCGCTGGCACCTGCCAGGATAAATTCGATGGCATCCTCCGCCGTGGCAATACCTCCCATACCGATAATGGGGATCTGTACCGCCTGTGCCACCTGATAGACCATACGGACAGCGATGGGTTTGATGGCAGGGCCGCTCATGCCGCCGGTCTTGTTGGCAATGGCGAATTTTCTGCGGTGAATGTCGATCTTCATACCGGTGATGGTATTGATCAGGGACAGGGCATCTGCGCCTGCTGCCTCCGCTGCCTTTGCCATCTCCGTAATATCCGTTACGTTAGGGCTCAGCTTCATGATAATGGGCTGTTTTGCATGATTTTTCAGTTCGGAAGTAATATTGTACAGAGCATCTGCTTTCTGTCCGAACGCAATGGCTCCTTCCTTGACATTGGGACAGGATACATTGATCTCCAGCATGCTGACTGCCGGTTCGTCTCCCAGTCGCTCTACCACATCCACGTAATCCTCTACGGTCTTACCGCAGACGTTCACAATGATCTTCGTATCATATTTTTTCAGGAAAGGAATATCTCTCTCCATGAATACGTCAATGCCGGGGTTCTGCAAACCGATGGCATTGAGCATACCGCCATATACTTCTGCCACACGAGGGGTCGGGTTGCCGGGCCAGGGCACATTGGCTACACCCTTGGTCACCACCGCACCCAGGCGGTTCAGATCTACGAATTCTTCATATTCCATGCCGGAGCCAAAGGTTCCGGATGCTGTCATTACGGGGTTTTTGAAAGTTACTCCTGCAATCGTTGTCTGTGTATTCATCAGATCTCTACCTCCTCAGCATCAAATACGGGGCCATCGGTGCAGATTCTCGCATTATGCACATGAGAATGATGATCCACTTCTTTGGTCTTTACCACGCAGCCCAGGCAGGCACCCACGCCACAGGCCATATGCTCTTCCAGAGAGATATAGGCCTTGATTTCGTTTTCTTCCGCATATTTTTTGATCGCACGGAGCATGGGCATCGGTCCGCACGCGAAGATCACATCTGCCTGCAATGCATTTTCTTCGATGGCATTCATGACATTGCCCTTCGTGCCAACACTGCCATCCTCGGTGGCAATATATACGGTTCCGTTCTCTTCCAGATCCTCTTTTAAGAACAGCTCGTTATCACGGTAGCCCACGATGATCTGCTTTTCTGCGGAAGCCGGAAGCTCTCTTGCCAGCTCCAGCATGGGAGGGATACCGATACCTCCGCCCATAAGGAATACTTTTTTACCTTCCGCTGCCTCTGTGGGGAAGCCGTTGCCTAAAGTTCCCAGAATCTCCACACTGTCTCCTTCTGTATAAGAAGAAAATTCCGCGGTGCCCTGTCCGGCAATCCGGTACACAATGCGCAGGGCATCCTTTTTGTCGCTTACATGACAGATGCTGATAGGACGGGGCAGCAAGGTACTCCGGTCCTTGGGGTATACGCCGATGAACTGACCGGCTTTTGCCTGTTCAGCCAGATCTGTAGCGATCCACATGTCAAAAATTCTGGGTGCGATCTCCTTCTGGGAAAGCACAGTTGCTGTGATTTTCTTTTTCATGTTATTGTCCTTTTCTCTTCTATTTATAACGCTATAGCGCTCTTATAAGTGCTCTCTACCATGGGCTCTACGCTTCGTATACGATCCTGCCTCCGCAGATGGTCTTCCTCACTTCACCCTTCAGATTCCATCCGGTAAACGGTGTATTCGTGGCCTTGGACGCATATTTCTCCGGAGTGAACTCCGCTGCGGTATCGATCAGAATCACATCCGAAGGACCTCCCTCGGCCAGATATCCGGCATCCAGATGGTACATAGCCGCCGGATTGGTACTCATCAGACGCAACAGCTGCTTCATGGTCAGATATCCTCTGTCCACCAGTTCCGTAATGCCCAGCGCCAGAGACGTCTCCAACCCGGTAATGCCGCTGGGTGCCTCTGTGATCGGCTTTGCTTTTTCCTCCGCAGTATGGGGGGCATGATCCGTAGCGATCATATCGATGGTGCCGTCCACCAGTCCCCGGATCACCGCCTGACGGTCCGCTTCCTCCCGCAGGGGCGGATTCATCTTCGCCAGTGTACCGTACTTGATCACGGCATCCTCAGTCAGGGTAAAATGATGAGGAGTGGCTTCCGCGTGGATATTGGAGCAGCGCTTTTTGGCCTGACGCACCAGCTCCACCGCTTCCTTGCTGCTGATATGCTGAATGTCGATGCAGGCTCCGGTCTCTTCTGCCAGCTTCAGGTCCCGCTCCACCAGCGCGATCTCCGCCTCTCTGGAAGAACCGCCGATACCGTAATACTCGCTGGCCTTTCCCCGGTTCACACCGTTGTTCTCGATATATTTCGGATCTTCTTCATGGAAGCTGATGGGCATGTCCAGCTCTGCGGAGATCTCCATGGCACGGCGCACCAGTTCCGCATCCAGCAGGGGCACTCCGTCATCCGTGAATCCTACGGCACCTGCCGTTGCCAGCTTCTTCATATCCGTCAGCTGTTTTCCCTGCATCCCCATGGTCACATTGGCGCAGGTGGTCACATGAATGCCTGTCTTCGCTCCCTTATCCAGGATATAATGCAGCGTCTCCTCACTGTCCACCGCAGGCTTCGTGTTCGCCATCAGTACCACTGTGGTCACGCCGCCTTTTGCTGCTGCCGCAGCACCGGTGTTGATATCTTCCTTTGCCGTAAAGCCGGGATCCCGGAAATGCACATGCACATCCACCAGCCCGGGAGCCACCAATAACCCTTCCGCATTGATCCGGGTCACTTTGCCCCTCGGTTCTATCTTTTCCGCAATCTTTACAATCTTGTCACCGTCGATCAGGATATCATAATTGCCCTCTCTGCCCGACTTGGGATCGATCATGTAGCCATCATGTATCAGTATCATATTGTCTCCATTCCCGGGCTTTTACCACCCGCCTTCGTGACCTGTTTCTCGGAAAAGTTTATCATGTTTTCATAGAAAAGAAAAGAGTGTTATAATAGAAAAAAGGAGGTCTGACGACATGAAAACAAGAGAGGAAGCGCTGAACTACGGATTGTCTTTTCCAAATACTTATATGGAAATGCCCTTCCACGATCCCAACTGGCAGCTGGTACGTGTGAAGGGCAGTAAAAAAGCTTTTCTATGGACTTATGAAAAGGATGGCTTCCTGCATCTGAATGTGAAAACAGATCCTGCCTGGCGGGATTTCTGGCGAAGCACCTTTCCCTCCGTCATCCCGGGCTATCATCTGAACAAAGAGCACTGGAACACCATTATTTTAGATGGTTCGATCCCCGATGAGGACATCCGGCGCATGATCGCAGAAAGCTATGATCTCGTCACCGACAGTCCTACGAAGCGGATCTATGAAGCCGTCAAAAAGATTCCGAAAGGCTGCGTCGCCACCTACGGTCAGGTTGCCGCCATGGCCGGAGAACCGAAGATGGCCCGGGCCGTGGGCAATGCCCTGCACAAGAACCCGGATCCCGACCATATCCCCTGCTACCGCGTGGTCAATTCCAAAGGGGAACTCTCCGGTGCCTTTGCCTTCGGCGGTTCCGACGAACAGGCCAACCGACTCCGGGCCGACGGCATTGAAGTCATCGGTAATAAAGTGAATCTGGAAAAGTATGGCTTTACGCCTGCTTCTCAAATTTAACGTTGACAATACAGATACCGATACATACCAGAATCAGTGCAAGCAAAGCATTCCATCCCAGTTCTGCGGAGCCCTCGCCCAGCCACCAGGCAGACAGAAGGACACCGAATACCGGGTTCGTGAATCCGAAAATCGCTACTTTGGAGACGGGATTGTATTTTAACAGGATACCCCACAAGGAATATGCCACTGCGGAGATACATGCCAGATAAAAAAGCATGAGCAATGCGCTGACGGATACATGGGGGATTCGTCCGCCCATGCCAAATCCCAACAGCACCATAACGATGCCACCCAGGATGAACTGATAGCCACTGAGCATGACCGGATTATCCTTTTTGGAATATTTTTTCATCAGACAGGAGGACACTGCATAGGACAAGGCGCACAGGAACAGGCTTCCATCTCCCATGAGGCTTAAGTCCATATCAATCTTCTGCCCATTCATGCTGACTACGATAACACCGGCAAAACCGATGATGCATCCCAATACTTTCTTCAGATCCAGCTTTTCCTGCCGGAAGATCAGCGCGGATACCAAGATCACGAAAAAGGTGTTGGATCCATTGATAATAGAAGCCTTGACTCCGCTGTTATGCGCCAGGCCGATATAGAAAAAGATATATTGCAAAATCGTCTGAAAGATGGCCAGCTTTACAATACTGGGGGCAGATGCTGTCGTAGGGACCAGTACTTTTCTCTGCAGCAGACTGCCGATCAGCACCGTGAGGATCCCCGCCAGCACAAAACGCATTCCCGCAAACAATACCTGTGTCCAGGTCTCCCCGGAAGGAATCCGGAAAAACGCATACCCCAGTTTGATACAGGGAGATGCACTTCCCCACAGAAAAGTACATACCAGCGCCAGGGCACAGACCACCCAGGTTTTCTGTAGGATTTCTGTCTTTTTCGTTTTAACGTTATCTATATTCTTATTAACCTCTGCCATTTTTGAACACTCCTTACATTTTTCATCGCACAATCTTTGCTATTATACTATAAGGTGTCATTTTCCGCCAGTCTTCGCGGTATTTTTCTTACAATAACGGGATAATGTATTATTGCTCAAAATTGCGCATTTTGTCATAATATGGTAGAATATTGATAAAAATATATCATTTATATTAGCGATTGAGATCACAAAATTTCACAGGCGGTATTTCCCAGCCCTGTCCTGCTGTGGTAACTTACGTGGAAAAATATATTCCGGAGCTGATTCCCCGGATGCTTCCCGTACACAGTCCCATGATGTGTACCGCCATTTACATGAAAAAATACATGAATGTCACGGATGAGCTGGAATACGGTCTCGGTTCTCTCTATCCCATGCCCGGCGGCCTGAGAGAAAATGTGGAACATTTTCTGGGTAAGGAACAGATTGTCCGTCAGGTAGAGGGTGAGCACGAGGCTTATCACTATCTCCGGGAATATGCCGGACGGATCAAACAGCACAAGCAGGAGCCTTTCATGGTAGATATCCTGAACTGCTCCAGAGGCTGCATCTACGGTACTGCCACCGATCCGGAGCGCAATACAAATGATGCGATGCTGACTCTGGCCAAGATGCGCAACTCCAAGCTGGAACAGAGCTCCAGCAAAACATCAAAGAAGAATCCTGCGGTTATTCCACCTGTAAAAACATGGTGCGTGCGATTTACAATAACGTAAATGTCAAAGAGAACTGTGTTCATTATGTACGCAGCCTTGCGGAAGAAGAGACCAGGGCCATCGCGCATCTGCGGGAACAGGAAAAGGCAGAGCAGGAGATCCATCAGCAGAAGCTGGCCGATATTTCTTCCATTGCAGGCCAGACCAACCTCCTGTCACTGAATGCCTCCATTGAGGCTGCCCGTGCCGGAGAACATGGTCGTGGATTTGCTGTCGTAGCCGAAGAGATAAGACAGCTCTCCGATTCCACCAAGATGCTGCTGTCCCAGAACAGTGAAAAAGCGGAAGCAATCCTGCCTAAGGCAGCGGGAAGCATGACTTCCATCGAAGAGCTGGTGAACCGGATGAATGAGATGACGGAAAAGGTGGCCACGATTGCTGCCAATACCGATTACTTTTTCTTCTCAATCTGGGAACGGATATCATCCTCCAGAATATGTTCCACATCTTTTGCTTCTTTGCGGATGTTTTGCAGATTTTCACGAATCTCCCGTTCCTCCTGTACGATCTCGGGATGTTCCTTCTTTTCTTCTTTAATGAACATACACAGGAAGCTGATCAGTAATATGATGCAGGAGATCCAGATGGTCCTCGCCCCTATGTAGCCGATCATATGTCCGCCCAGCGCCGCACCAACGGCAAACAGGAAAATGATTCCAAAATAATTGCCGGATTTCCGTAAGATTTTTTTGTCCTTCGTCTTTCCATAGGCACACAGGGATTCCATGCCGCTGCGCAGATTACCGATACACATGGTACTGGCAAAAGCATAACCGTTCACCTTGCGGAAAGCCTGTACCTGCATGGCGCAGGCGAAAGATACCATGGCATTGGCCAGCAGATCCATCTCATTCGGGAAAAATCCCACGGCAAACAGCAACAGAATCTCTATAGCAAGCACCAGCTGCCGCCAATGGATCCTCTGAGCCTTCTGATATCGCATATGGATGCACTCCGCTGCCGCTACTCCCAACGCGAAGAACAAAAGCGGGGAAAAATACCGAAGCGCCACGGACCAGTTCCGGTCTACCAGATTCTGGGCCAGCAACACGATATTACCGGTCTGGGCATTGGCGAATACCTTGCCACGGTACATATAAGTATAAGCATCCTGTAATCCGCCGGAAATTGACAGAATTCCAGCAATCAGAAACGACTCTGACATTTGTCCGTGTAATTTACGCTGCATAGTAATTCTCATTCCTTTCAGTAACCTGCAGATTCTGTCTCCGATACATACAATTACCTTCCTACAGGCATCTCCTGATTACAGTACAGGCAACGATATCTCCCGGAAGGTGACAGTTCAAATATGTGGTCACAATTCGTCTCTATACTGGTAATACAACGGGGATTTTTACATTTTATCACATTAACCAGTCTTTGTGGAGGAACCGGATGATACTTTTTTGCAACTTTTCCGTCCCGGATCACGATCAGTGTGATCTGACTGTCCAGATATCCCAGAATATCCAACCGCTCCGGCAACGTCTCGCCCTCAATCTTGATCAGATCCTTGCAGCCGTATTTCTGGCTTTTCACCGATTGCAGCAATGCTACAGACTGCGTCTTGGATTCCAATTCCAGCAATCTATAGATGTCCATTCCCTTTCCCGCGGGAATATGATCGATCACAACACCATTCTGAATGGATTCTACGTTTAACATAAAAACACCTTCTTTCCCGTCACAGGATCCGTAAGGTCTAACAGACTTAAGATCAATGCCATACGGATAAATTTACCATTCAATACCTGCTGAAAATACGCTGCTCTCGGATCTGCATCCACTTCCGGTGCGATCTCGTCCACTCTTGGGAGCGGATGAAGAACCGGCATGTCCGCTTTCGCCAGATTCAGTTTCTCCTGATCCAAAATGTAGATATCTTTTAACCGGATATAATCTTCCTCATTGAAAAAACGTTCCTTCTGAACTCTGGTCATGTAAAGCACATCCAGCTCTGGCAGTGTCTCCTCCAGGCTGGATACCTCATGGTAGGGGGCTTTGGCCGGTTTCAGAGTATCCTCGATCAGATATTCCGGAACCTTCAGTTCCTCCGGAGAAATGAAATAAAATTCATTGCCCGGATAGCGCACCAGACTGTTCACCAGAGAGTGTACGGTTCTGCCGAATTTCAAGTCACCGCAAAAGCCAATCTTCAGATGATCCAAGTGTCCTTTGCGCTGTCTTATGGTCAGCAGATCGATCATGGTCTGGGTCGGGTGGTTATGTCCTCCGTCCCCGGCATTGATCACCGGAATCCGGGAATACATGGAAGCTCGGAGCGGTGCTCCCTCTTTCGGATGCCGCATGGCAATGATATCTGCATAGCAGCTGACCACCCGTGCGGTATCTGCCACCGTCTCACCTTTCGTGGCACTGCACTGTTCCGCACCGGCAAATCCCAATGTTCTGCCGCCAAGGTTCAGCATAGCCGTCTCAAAAGATAATCTGGTACGTGTGCTGGGCTCGTAAAATAAGGTTGCCAGTATTTTTCCATCTGCACAATGAGCATATGCAGCGGAATCGGCAGCAATCCGGTCTGCCAGGTCTAAGATTTCCTGCGTCTCCGCTACCGACAGGTCCAGTGAATCAATCAAATGTCGCATATCCTTTTCTCCTCTGTTTACTTTTTTTCAACCGCGTATTATACTATATCCACACGGATACTAAAAATATATAGTTTATATGCGAGGTATATCATTTTTATATGGATATTAGTTTTGAATATTACAAGATTTTCTATTATGTCGCAAAATACGAAAATATCACCAAGGCTGCCATGGTCTTAAAAAGCAGCCAGCCTAATGTGACCCGGATTATTCATATTCTGGAGGATCAGCTGGACTGCCGTTTATTTCTCCGGGAACCCCGGGGACTGAAGCTGACCGAAGAGGGAAAACGGCTCTATGCCCATGTTGCCATCGCCTGTCAACATCTGTTGGATGCGGAAGCCGAACTGTGCCGGGACAAAAACGTGTGCAGCGGCACCATTGAACTGGGTGTCACCGAGACCGCCCTGCATTTATTTCTGTTACAGAATCTCCATGATTTCCAGACTGGCTATCCGGAGATCAAAATACGTATCCAGAACAATACCACTCCGGAGATTCTGAAATCTCTGCAGAACGGCCGGCTGGATCTGGCTGTTGTGACAACCCCTTTTGAACTTCATGATGCTCTGGCCTGCGAAGATCTGCTGACTTTCCGGGAGGTTCCCGCCGGCGGCCCCGACTATGCCGCCTTGTCTGATCGTCCCATGACGCTGAAAGAATTCCGGCTCCATTCCATCATTGGTCTGGGATACGGCACCGCCAGCTATGAATATTACCGGAAGGTATTTATTGAACAGCATCTGGACTACGAACCCGCCATGGAAGTAGCTACCGCCGATCTGGTCATCCCTCTGCTCCAGAACAATCTGGGAGTGGGCTTCGTGCCGGAGCCTCTGGCAGCTCCCTTTTTTGAAAACGACAGTCTCGTTCCGCTGACCTTAAATGTGCCTCTACCGTCCCGCGAAGTAAAAATGCTGTGGGACAAAAGCCGCAGTCAGAGCCGGGCTACCGCTACTTTCTGCAGTTATCTGCGGGAACGCTGTCAGCGTAATCTGCCAATCCTGGATCCTGTGGATCGCACCCCTTTTCATTGTCATAACATCAAATCTGCTGACCGCTGATTTTGACCCGTTAACTTTGTTGGCTGCGCTGGTGTGCGTCACTTCCCTGATCTTTGCCGCCAATGATATCTACTCATTGTCCTGTGGACGCTGGCTTCCCTGGAAAACCCGGCATACATCCCCGTTGTAATGAATTTCACCATCTTCTTTTTCAATGATATGTATGGTTTTATCAGTTGGCGGCGCCGGGAGATTTTGATGGATCTGTAAGAACCATTCGTTTAATCATAAAGCACGGTTTTATCCAGAAGTTCTGTTTTTAACACAATGTAAGGCGTGGAGGGTTTCCCTGCGCCTTCCTTTTGTCCGGTGATATCCGGGCCTAAGAGGCTGGTGCTGACATGAATGGCATCGTCCGTCAGATACAGAGCATCCACAGCAATGCTGTACCCACCGGTCTTCTGCTCACCGTAACCAATACTGATATAGAGGTTCTGATTATCACTGTAGGTCAGCTGAAATGGCTCCGTTCCTTTTTCAGCGATTACAGTCTTTAATTCCTCGGGAATTTTTTCTTCACTAAGTACCGTAAAATCCAGATCTCTGAGTTTCACATTCTCTTTCGAAAGCAGACCGCAGCCTGTGAGCAGCAATGCCCCCAGTACTGCGGTCATTATGATTTTCCACTGTCTCCATTTGATTTTCATCCGTCATCCACCGTTAAAACTTCCTTATTGCATATTTATGTGAAAAAAGCAGAAATATACTCCTGTTCTGTACCTATCTCATTAATTTTCATCCTTTTCTCCTTTGAAAATGTGCGTTATAATAGGTGAAGTGCGTCAAAAGACGCCTTACAGAAAGATGAGGGAATCATAATTATGAATGATAAATTCAGCAGGAAAGTCTTCTGCGACGGTATCCGCGACGGCTTTCCCATTGCTCTGGGATATTTCGCAGTATCATTTTCTTTGGGAATTGCCGCAAGACATGCAGGCTTTACCCCCATGCAGGGTTTTCTGGCAAGCCTGTTAAATAACGCTTCCGCCGGAGAATATGCAGCCTTTACCCTGATTGCGGCACAGGCCACATATCTGGAAGTGGCGATCATCACGCTGATTGCCAATGCCAGATATCTACTCATGAGTTGTGCGCTGGCCCAGAAATTTTCTCCCAGCACGCCCTTTTTCCACCGTCTGATCATTGCTTACGATGTCACCGATGAGTTGTTCGGCATTACCATTGCCCGGCCGGGTATCCTGAATCCGTACTATACCTACGGTGCGATCCTGTTGGCAGCGCCCGCCTGGGCCGGAGGAACCGCCTGCGGTATCATCGCCGGAAATGCGCTGCCTCTCCGTGCTGTCAGCGCCCTGAGTGTTGCGTTATACGGAATGTTTCTGGCCATTATCATTCCGCCTGCCAGAAAAAGTAAGATCGTGGCAGCTCTGGTAGCAATCAGCTTCGCACTGAGCTTTGCCTGCAACTATCTGCCCGGGATTTCTTCCCTGTCAGAAGGTACGAGAACCATCCTGTTGACCGTGATCATCTCCGGTGCTGCAGCAATCCTGTTCCCGGTGAAGCAGGATGCAGAGGAAGCCGTTCCTGCGGAAAACGGAGAATCTGTACAGAAAGGAGACCACGTAAATGAATAATCATATTTATATTGCTGTTATGGCGGCTGTCTCCTATACGATCCGTGTCTTACCCCTGACACTGATCCGTAAACCCATCAAGAATCAGTTTATTCAGTCCTTTTTGTACTATGTACCTTACGTGACGCTGGCCGTCATGACCTTCCCGGCCATCATCCATGCTACCCAGACCCCCATTTCCGGACTGGTGGCACTCATTGCCGGTATCATCGCCGCATGGCTCGGTGCCGGACTGTTTCCGGTATCCGTGATCTGCTGTGTGCTGGTGTTTGTGATCGAATTGTTTGTATAATGCCTTGTAATAAAACACGCCATTGAGAAGGATTCCTTCCCCATGGCGTATTTTTATGGTCCGGCTTCTTCACAGAAGCTTTTACAAATCATATTTTTTTAACATTTCCTGTACGAATTCCGGGGTTCTTTGTCATGGTTTCCAACATCTTCAGATCATCCACCGTTTCTACATTGAACAATTGTATCCACTCATCCATCCGCTGCCCGGTCAATGCTTTGTTCAATTCCAATAATACATCTACGATTCCCTGCTTCTGGTATTTAAAACAAATGTTTTGCGCAATATCCCTCGAAATTATTGCGCACTTTTTGTTACATTTTTATCTTTGATGGATGATAATATGCTATAATATATATGCGCAAGCGATTGTTCAATTATGTTTTGTGGGAGGATTACTTATGCAACATTTTAGCAAGCAATTACGTACACGGCTGTTGACTCTGTATCTCAGTGCGGGACTGGTCATGGGCTGGCTGCCCGGATGCGGCAGTCAGGATCTGGAAATCGCAGATACAGTGGCAGAATCCGCAGTTACCGCTACTGCAGATGCCACGGATGTCATCACTTTTTCCCAGCCGGAAGGGCCGGAGGAGTCTACCGTTTATGTGGAGCCGGTGGACGGCATTTCCGATGATTTTTACCGTGGTATGGACGTATCCGCAGTATTGGCTCTGGAAAACAGTGGCGTGAAATATTATAACTTTGACGGAGAAGAGCAGGATGTATTTATGACGCTGGCGCAGGCTGGTGTGAACTATATCCGTCTCCGGGTCTGGAACGATCCCTATGATGAGAACGGCAACGGTTACGGTGGCGGCAACAATGACGTGGCGACTGCCATCACTCTGGGACAACGTGCCACGCAGTATGGCATGAAGGTCTGCATTGATTTCCATTATTCCGATTTCTGGGCAGATCCCAAGAAGCAGTTCGTTCCAAAGGCCTGGGAAGGTATGGATATCGAAGAAAAATCCGACGCTCTCTATAACTTCACTCTGGAAAGCCTGACACAGATTCTGGAGGCCGGTGTGGATGTCGGCATGGTACAGGTCGGCAACGAGATCAACAACGGCATGTGTGGTGAGACAGATGTGGCCAATGTCCGCAAGCTGTTAACCGCCGGAAGTAAGGCAGTCCGGGAGGTTGCCGCAAGCTCCGGTAAAGATATTCTGGTGGCTGTGCATTACACCAATATAGATGATATGAAAAAACTGGACACACTACTGACCGGCCTACAGGTAAAGGAGATCGATTATGATATTGTGGGACTTTCCTTCTATCCTTACTGGCACGGCACGATGGACGATCTGAAAAATGCCATTATCCATGTCCGTGATACTTATGGCAAAAAGGTATATGTAGCGGAAAACGCTTACTGTTATACTTCGGAAGACGGCGATGGCTCTGCCAACAGTATCAAGGGAACCGATGATCTGGCAGAAGGATATTCAGCCAGCGTACAGGGGCAGGCCAACGAAGTGCGGGATGTCTGTGCGGCCGCCAGCGAGGCCGGTGCCGAAGGCATCTTCTACTGGGAAGGTACCTGGATCCCGGTCGGTCCCGCCGATGCTGATAATTCTGCCATCTGGGAAAAATACGGCAGCGGTTGGGCCAGCAGTTATGCAGGCGGTTATGATCCAAAGGATGCCGGACAGTATTACGGCGGAAGCTCCTGGGACAATCAGGCCATGTTCGACTTCACCGGACATCCTCTGGCCTCCCTAAATATATTTAAATATCTGAAGTTCGGAGCCACTGCTCCTCTGGCGATAGACACCATCCCCGAAATAGTGGTGTCCTGCAATATCGGTGCGGAAGTCAAGCTTCCGGATACCGTAAGTATCATCTATAACGATCGTTCCGAAGAACAGGTTCCTGTCACCTGGGATGCTGAAGATATTGCCGCCATCGACACGGAAAACGGCGGAGAGTTCACAGTTGCCGGATCTCTGGATGAAGGTACGGAAGTTACTGCCATTGTCACGGTAGAACGGGTCAATTATGTACAGAATCCCGGCTTTGAGGATGCTGATACTTCTATGTGGACTGTAACATACTCCGGTGAAACGAATCCCACCGACTATCAGGTCAAAGCTGCCGATGCCCACAGCGGTGAGGTGGCTTTCCACTTCTGGTCCGGTACCTCCGATATGGACTTTTCCATTGAGCAGAGCTTCACAGATCTGGAACCCGGTACTCATGAATTGTCCGCTTTCTCACAGGGCGGTGACCTGGCAGCGGATGCTTCCATGGAGCTGTATGCTGTCGTAGACGGCAAGGAACTGACAGTGCCTTTTATGCTCACCACCTATGCCGACTGGCAGAATCCCACCGTCTCCGGTATCAAAGTCACCGACGGCACCCTGACCATTGGCGTGAGATATCAATGTAATAAGAACAGCTGGGGAACTCTGGATGATGTGACATTGCATCGGGTCGGGAATTAAATAGAAAGTTAGTTAAATACATTGGCAAAATCAACGAACTCCCGGAGCATGCGATACACATGTCTCGATGTAAGGTCTCCGGATGTGA
>ERZ791579.827-NODE-827-length-19525-cov-2.843349_pt1 | contig 19525 bp, 17 predicted proteins | sample MGYA00509968_ERZ791579 | MGnify/ENA primary metagenome ERZ791579 (study PRJEB30046, sample SAMN00791924) | human gut metagenome | study: EMG produced TPA metagenomics assembly of the A metagenome-wide association study of gut microbiota in type 2... | reverse complement strand
CCGAAGGCGCCGATCTTGCGGCCGCTCAGCAGGTCGGGCAGATACTTCATCTTCTGCTCCTCGGTGCCGTTCTCAAAAATGGGAGCGCAGCACAGGGAGGTGTGGGCAGAAACGATGACAGCGGTGGTGCCGCAGACCTTTGCGAGCTCTTCCACGCACATGGCATAGCTGAGAACATCGCCGCCCGCGCCGCCGTACTGCTTGGGGAAGTAAATGCCCATCATGCCGAGCTTGGCCATCTTTTCGACGGTCTCCATGGGGAAGCGCTCCTCCTCATCGAGCTCCTCAGCTAAAGGCTTGACTTCATTTTCTGCAAATTCGCGATACATTTTGCGGACCAGCAGATGTTCTTTGGACAGATGGAAATCCATAGTCTTTTGCTCCTTCACTATAAAAATAATTGGATTGTCTAATTTTTCACAAATCAGTTCCGTAATCGTAATTATATCTGTTCCGTTAAGTTTTCGCAAGGGGAACTGCATTCCTTTTCGGAATTTATCCCTTCTGCTGAATTCCCCTCTTCGATTTTGGCGCTTTCGCACGCAAAATGACGGCGTTCCGCCATTATTTGGAATCATTTCCTTTCCAAAACAGAAGGATATTGCCAAAAATAAGCAAAAAAGAGGGCGATCCGGCAGGACCGCCCTCTCATAGACAGGGATGCTTGCAGTTTACTTCTTGCTGTAATCATAGAAGCCCTTGCCGGACTTCTTACCGAGCTGACCGCCGCGGACCATCTTCTTCAGCAGCAGGGCGGGACGATACTTCGGGTCGCCGGTCTCGCTGTAGAGGACGTTCATGATGGCGAGGCAGACGTCGAGACCGATGAAGTCACCCAGAGCGAGGGGGCCCATCGGGTGGTTGGCGCCGAGCATCATGGCCTTATCGATGTCCTCAACGGAGGCAACGCCGGTCTCGACCAGGCCGATGGCCTCGTTAATCATCGGGATCAGGATCTTGTTGACGACGAAGCCGGGAGCCTCGGCGACCTCAACGGGCTCCTTGCCGATCTCCTTGGAGAGGTTGTAGATGAAATCAAAGGTCTCCTGGGTGGTGTTGGCGCCGCGGATGACCTCAACAAGCTTCATGCTGGGTACGGGGTTGAAGAAGTGCATACCGATGACGGGGTGCTTGAGGCCGAGACCCATCTCGGTGACGGACAGAGAAGAGGTGTTGGTAGCGAATACGCAGTCTGCCTTGCAGATAGCGCCCAGCTCTTTGAAGGTCTGTTTTTTGATCTCCATGTTCTCGATTGCTGCCTCAACTACGAGATCGCAGTCGCTGCAGATAGTCTTAACGCCGGTATGGATTCTGGCAAGGATCTTGTCTGCATCCTCTTTTGCCATCTTTCCTTTTGCTACTCTCTTCTCAAAGTTCTTGGAAATTTTCAGTTTGCCGTTGGAAGCAAACTCTTCGTTAATATCACACAGGCATACTTCATATCCATCTACCTGGGCAAATGCCTGAGCGATTCCGGAACCCATGGTTCCTGCACCAATAATACCAACTTTCATGACAAATCCTCCTGAAATTATACAACTATAATTTAACTAACTATCTATTGTTAAACTGCTCCACTTTCCGTTTCTCAAGGAATGCTTGCATACCGTTCTTCTGATCTTCTGTCTCGAAGCATCCGCCAAACAGTTTTTCCTCGATCACGATAGCCTGATCCATATCAGTCTGAAGTCCGTCGTTCATCGCCTTCTTGCTGTTTCTGACAGCGATCGGAGCCATCTTTGCGATAGCGCCTGCCAGCTTCTTCGCAGCCGGCATCAGCTCTTCCTGTGTATAAACAGCATTTACAAGTCCGACACGGTATGCCTCGTCCGCTTTGATGTTGCGGGACGCAAATACCATCTCTTTTGCCTTGCCCGGTCCGATGAGACGTGCGAGTCTCTGTGTACCGCCGAAGCCTGGTGTGATACCCAGACCTACTTCAGGCTGTCCGAATAATGCATTGTCCGAGCAGATACGGATATCACAGCTCATGGCAAGCTCGTTGCCGCCGCCGAGTGCGAAACCGTTTACTGCCGCGATAACCGGAACCGGGAAGGTTTCGATCTTGCGGAAAATATCGTTGCCGAATTTACCGAAGTGCTCGCCCTGCTCCTTGGTCATCACGCTCATAGCAGCGATGTCAGCACCGGCTACGAAAGATTTCTCTCCTGCGCCGGTCAGGATAATTGCACGAATTTCGGAAAGGTCTACTGCATCAAATGCAGCTTCAATATCCTTCAGCACATCCTCGTTTAACGCGTTCAGTGCCTTCGGACGATTAATAGTTATGACTGCGACGTGTCCGTCTACCTCATAGTCTACAAATCCCACTTCCAGTTCCTCCTAAAAAGCTCTTGAATTGAAATACGTAAAACCAGAAACAGCCGGAGCGCCGGGGATAAGCCCCGACGACTCCGGTTCTGCGTCAGAAATTAGTCTCTCTCAACGATCGTTGCGCAGCCCATGCCGCCACCGATACACAGAGTAGCCAGACCCTTCTTAGCGTCACGTTTCTGCATCTCGTATAACAGAGTTGTCAGGATACGGCAGCCAGATGCTCCTACCGGATGTCCGATAGCGATTGCACCGCCGTTTACGTTCAGGATGTCTTTGTTGAAGCCAAGGTCACGAGCTACAGCGATAGACTGAGCTGCGAATGCCTCGTTTGCCTCGATCAGGTCGAAGTCTTCTACCTTCCAGCCTGTCTTCTTCAGAACTTTCTTGGTAGCTGCAACCGGTCCAATACCCATGATGCTCGGATCTACACCGCCCAGAGCGCCTGCTACCCATGTAGCCATCGGTTTGATACCCAGTTCTTTTGCTTTCTCTTCGCTCATAACAACTACAGCTGCTGCACCATCGTTGATGGAGGAAGCGTTACCAGCTGTTACACGTCCGTCTTTCTTGAATGCCGGACGAAGCTTGCCAAGAACCTCTACAGTGGAACCCGGACGCGGACCCTCATCGGTATCTACGATAACAGTCTCTTTTTTCTTCTTAACTTCGATCGGAACGATCTCGTCTTTGAAACGTCCAGCCTCGATAGCTGCGCAAGCCTTCTGCTGGCTAGCTGCTGCAAACTCATCGAGTTCTTCTCTTGTGATACCCCACTGATCGCAGATGTTCTCAGCGGTGATACCCATGTGGTAATCGTTGAATGCATCCCACAGAGCGTCATTTACCATGGTGTCGATCATGGTCGCATTGTTCATACGGTATCCGTAACGAGCCTTCATCAGAGCATACGGAGCTGCGGACATGTTCTCTGCACCACCAGCTACTACGATGTCAGCATCGCCTGCAAGGATCATATCTGCTGCTGCGTTTACAGCATTCAGACCAGAACCGCAAACCACGTTCAGGGTAACTGCCGGAACTTCTACCGGAAGACCAGCTTTCAGAGACATCTGACGTGCTACGTTCTGACCAAGACCAGCCTGGATAACACATCCCATGTATACGTGATCAACCTGCTCCGGAGCAACGCCTGCTCTCTTCAGAGCCTCCTTGATAACTACGGCACCCATCTCAGCTGCTGGAACAGTACTGAGCTGGCCACCCATAGAACCTACTGCGGTACGGCATGCACTTGCAATTACGACTTTCTTAGACATTGAAAAAATCCTCCTTGAAAATGATCCACCACGTAAATAACACAACTGCAGTAAATAGTAAAATAGTGATAAATATGATAGTGTATTTGTATCTTAACACCCCACGCGGCTCCTGTCAAATAATTATCAATGGATTTATAAAGATTTAAGATTCTCATTTTTCCGCGTACAATCCACTTATTTCTACATCGTTTTGATCGCCTTTAGGCGGAATGCACAATTTTTTTCTTCCGTTTTCTCAATAAAAGTGGTCTTCTCTGGCATTATAACCAACATGGTATTTTGTTTGTGAATTAATAGACAAAGTCATTTCTTTTCTATTTACATACACTTATATCTGTAATTCATAAATATGAATATGTCGTCATTTTCCCCTATTTTGTCCTCCGCCTCTTTCGTTGACAAGGGGTAGTGGAGATGATACACTGATAAACAACGGGGGATGTCCGAATCACGCATTTGTACGGACTTCTTCATATTATTAAAAAGGACAAGGTGAATAAGTATGGATTACAAGAAACTGTATGCAGAAAAGCTGGTTTCCGCTGAAAAAGCTGCTTCCGTCGTTAAATCTGGCGACTGGGTTGACTATGGCTGGACCACCGGCACTCCGGTAGCAGTCGATGCTGCTATCGCAAAACGTCTTCCGGAACTGGAGAATGTAAACTTCCGCGGCGGTATCCTGATGTGGGTACCGGAGATCTTCAAGATCGAAAACCCGGCAGCTCATATGACCTGGAACTCCTGGCACATGAGCGGTATCGAGAGAAAGGCAATCGCACAGGGATTCAGCTTCTATGCTCCGATCCGTTATTCCGAGCTTCCGAGATACTATCGTGAGTCCGCAACCAAACCGGATGTAGCTGTATTCCAGGTCGCTCCGATGGACGAGCACGGTTATTTCAACTTCGGACCAAATGCTTCCCATATGGCAGCCTGCTGCGAGACTTCCAAGGTTGTCATCGTAGAGGTCAATGAAAATATGCCAGTCTGCCTCGGCGGATTTGAGAACGGCGTTCATATCTCCAACGTAGACATGATCGTAGAGGGCAGCAACCCGACCATCGCAGAGATGGGAGGCGGCGCAGCAGCGACTGATGTCGATGAAGCAGTTGCAAAACTGATCGTAGACGAGATCCCGGATGGTGCCTGCTTACAGTTAGGTATCGGCGGTATGCCGAACGCAGTTGGTTCCCTGATTGCGAAATCTGACTTAAAGGATCTGGGTGTTCACACCGAAATGTACGTTGACGCATTCGTTGATATTGCCGCAGCCGGCAAGATCACAGGCGCTCACAAAGCACTGGACAAAGGCCGTCAGGTATACGCATTCGGCGCTGGTACCAAGAAACTGTATGACTACTTAAACAACAACCCGGCCTGCATGAGTGCTCCGGTTGATTACACCAACGACGTCCGCACCATCGCAGCCCTGGACAACTTCATGTCCATCAACAACGCGGTTGACCTCGACCTCTTCGGTCAGGTAAATGCAGAGTCCGCAGGAATCAAGCACATCAGCGGTGCAGGCGGACAGCTTGACTTCGTTCTGGGCGCTTACCTGTCCAAGGGCGGAAAGAGCTTCATCTGCTGCTCCTCCACCTTCAAGAACAAGGCTGGCGAGCTGCAGTCCCGTATTCTCCCGACCTTAAATCAGGGTTCCATCGTAACCGATACACGTGCAAACCTGCACTACCTGGTAACCGAGTACGGTAAAGTAAACTTAAAGGGTCTTGCAACCTGGCAGAAATGCGAGGCTATCATCTCCGTTGCACATCCGCAGTTCCGCGATCAGCTGATTAAGGAAGCTGAGAAGATGCATATCTGGAGACAGAGCAATAAGATCTGATAAGAACTCAAGATCTGATAAAATCGGCAGAATTCGGAGACAAAATCCAGCAAACCATCTATGGTATCTGAGACTCCCGGTTCTCCGATACATCAGATACGTTTATTTTCTAAAAAAAGTGCTTTTCCTCTCAAGAAATTTTCTTCGAGAAGAAAGGCACTTTTTTATTTATACTTTTTTCTTATAGTTTTTGTTCTACAAGTCTGTGTCTACCATCCGCTACTGTTCCAGAGACTTCCACCGGAAGTTCGGAATCACATCCGACCACTTATTAATTCCGATGATTGATTTTGCAAAATTCGAAGTTTCCAGCGTGTATCTCTTCTGATCAATGTCGTGGAAAACTCTCCAGAGCTTTCGATCCTTTACCGCTACAATCTCATTGCCCTGATTCATATCACAGGACCACAGACCGAAGCTTAAGCCTGCCCTTACCTCTGACGGCGCATCGACCTGACGACTCAGAATGTACGCGTCGATATACGGGTTACTGTCCACGATATAGTAAGAATATGCAAATGCCGCCGCCTGGATATCCGACACATCGCCGCGCGTCAGACTCTGTGCAGTAAATCCTTCCTCCGTCAGAATGACATGGCGCACCTCGCCGGATGCTGTCTTCATCGAATCCTGATTCAGATAATCGGTCAGTACATGCAAGTTTGCAAAGTTGACAATCGGTGAATCTGCACTCTCGGTTACCAGCCCCGTTGCCGGATCATCCCAGAATTCCGGTTCCGTCATCGGGTACGGATACGGATGGTAGGCAATGCCCCAGTCCATCTGACCTTCCGTTACTGCCAAGGCGTTAAACGTATCAACAATGCCTTTGCCCGTATAATGCACCTGATCGTTCAGGTTCTCATACGGAGCTCCCCACCAGAAATCAAGTGAAAAATAAACCCGGTCATTCGCACTTGTGCTCTTGATCGCCGTGTAGAACGTGCGGAATGCCTGCTGATACGTGGATACATATGCATTCAAATCTGCCGGTCCCATGTAGTTCCAAATCTGGTTGTTGATCTCATTGCCCAGAATCCAGTTGGAAATCTTCGCATAATTTGAATTATGATTCTTGCCGCTGTAACGATCCGCCAAAAACGCGAAGATCGCACGCGTTGTCTCAAATCCTTCCTGTGTCTTCGTGTTAAACATATAATAATTGGCGCTCGAAGATTTCGCAGTTCCCTCATGAACCAGTTCCGGGTGCGCGTCATTCCAGTCATTTAAAACGATCGCCGTCACGGATATATCTTTTCCGATATATGTACTGATCACCTTGTCATAATTTTCAACCACCGACTTATTAAAATGATACGTTTTTCCATCGTACTCATAATCAATGCCACTTCCTAAAAACTGGGAAAATGCGATATTGACCGCCACATGTTTGACACCCAGTGTAAATGCATCGTTGAGCATATTTAACTGGATATTCAAGCCCTTTTTCGTCAGCGGCGTCTTAAACGCATCCTGATTGGATGCAACCACCTCCGGATTTGTGATATAATGCGCCGCGCCAACTGCCGTAAATGCAGTTCCGTCAAACACTGCCGGAACAAACCGGCTGTAAAGGCGGTCCTGGGCAGTTCCCTTGTTTAAAGGAATCGAGACGGTCCTCGTCTCCCCTGCGCCTACGCTGCTGACATAATCAGTCCGGCTTCCAATCTCCGACTCATACGGCCGCAATTCAAACAGATAAATCTTTCCGTCCGTCCCCGTTGTATCACCGTTGCTTGAAAGTGAAATATCCACTGTATTCTGCCCCGAACCAATCAGACAGGAGCCGATCGAAGCGGTTATCTGAAACGTCTGCGCCGCCAGTGCTGTGAACGCAGCCGCCACACTCAGGCAGACCGCTGCAGCCAGGACAAGCGCCGTTTTCATCCATTTTTTCATCCTGTTCCTTCCTTTCCGTCTAATATCCTATGGTATTTGATCATACTTCATTCTTCCGTCAGATTCAATTACTATTTTATTAAGGATTATTACAACTATTTTGGAAATTCTGTATGATTCCCAGCATTTTATCTTTCCCAAGCCTTGATTTCTTTCTTATTCCTATTCTTTTACCACTTGCAAATATTGGTTTTATATATAAATCCCTTAGAGCCGCAAATTTAAAAAGCTACAGTTTCCGGAACCATCAAGTATTCCTTCCGCCATAGCTTTTTGATATTAGCGATTATTTAGTTCTTAATGCCCTCATCGCATTTAAAATTGCAATGACGGAAACACCGACGTCCGCAAACACGGCTTCCCACATATTAGCCACTCCAGCCGCGCCCATCAGAAGCACAACCGCCTTAACCGCCAGGGCAAACACGATATTCTGGTGCGCAATTGCCATTGTCTTGCGTCCGATTTTAACCACACCTGCAATCTTCGCCGGGTTATCATCCATCAGGACAATGTCCGCCGCCTCGATCGCCGCGTCACTTCCCATGCTTCCCATTGCAATACCGACATCTGCGCGGGAGAGAACCGGTGCATCGTTGATGCCGTCGCCGACAAATGCCAGCTTCCGCTTTCCAGTCATCTCCGCCAGCATCTCCTCGACCTTCTGCACCTTATCCGCCGGAAGCAGCTCCGTGTACGCCTGATCGATGCCAACCTTCGCAGCCACCGCCTCGCCGACCGCTTTCCGATCGCCCGTCAGCATAACAGTACGGCGGATTCCAGCCGCCTTCAGTCCACGGATCGCATCCTCCGTCTCCGGCTTGATCGTATCGGCAATCAGGATACTTCCGGCAAATTTTCCGTCCTTTGCCAGATAAATCACAGTGCCGATGCCGTCGCATTCCTGATACGGTATATTTTTACTCTTCATCAGGCGTCCATTACCCGCCAGAACTATGTGACCGTCGATCGTTGTCTCGATACCATGACCGGAAATCTCGTTGGTTTCACCGATGCGGGTTAAGTCGATCAGGGGTTTGCGTACCACTCCCTGCACACCCTCTTTGGACTGCACCTCTTTTATTGTGTCATTGTCAGCATCCAGAACGATTTCCGCTGTTCCCGCATTCGCCTTTTGAGTTTCTGCTTCTGCCAAACTGCCTTTTCTCTCACGATACGCCTCCCGTATCGATTCCGCGATCGGATGCGTCGAATAATTCTCGGCATACGCCGCCAGCTCCAGAAGCTCATCCTCACTGATTCCCGCCGGATGCAGCTCCGTCACTTTAAACTCGCCCTTCGTCAGGGTGCCTGTCTTATCAAATACAACCGTATCCAGCTCCGAAACTGCCTCCAGATAATTGCTTCCCTTGACTAACACACCGATGCGGGATGCAGCACCAATGCCGCCAAAGAAGCTAAGCGGAACCGAAATCACCAGCGCACACGGGCAGGAAATTACCAGGAAAATACAAGCTCTCTGAATCCACTCGCCAAATTCTCCGCCCAGCACAATCGGCGGCACAAATGCCAAAGCAACCGCCGCGATCACGACCATCGGCGTATAATATCTGGCAAACCGAGTGATAAAGTTCTCCACCTTCGCCTTCTTGCTGCTGGCATTCTCCACCAGCTCCAGAATCCGTGCCACCGTCGAATCATCAAATTCTTTCGTCACGCGCACCCGCAGAAGCCCGCTGCCATTGACACATCCGCTGATGATTTCATCCCCGGCTGCCGCACGGCGCGGTACCGATTCACCAGTCAGCGCCGAGGTATCGATCATCGATTCACCCTCTACCACCACGCCATCCAGCGGAATCCGCTCTCCCGGCTGCACCACGATGATGTCATCCACTTCCACATCGTCCGGATCGACCTGCTCTATCTGTCCATCTTTTTCAATATTGGCATATTCCGGGCAGATATTCATGAGATCGCTAATCGACTGGCGCGAACGGTTGACCGCATAACTCTGAAACAGCTCGCCAACCTGATAGAACAGCATAACCGCAACCGCCTCAGAAAACTCGCCCACACCGAACGCCCCGAACGTCGCTACTGTCATGAGGAAATTCTCATCAAACACCTGACCATTTTTAATCCCCCGGAACGCCTTGTATACAATATCCCATCCAATAATCAGATACGGAATTAAAAATACGACTAACTCTGTCCATGGCTGCGGCATTCCGGCAAATACATTCATTTTTTTCGCTGCTGCCGCCGCGATATATACGATTGCCGCCGCGACGATCCGCTTCAGCATCGTTTTCTGCTTCTGATTCATAAAGCCTCCCTTCATTCTGGAAACACGTTCCCTGAAAAAAAAGATATAGGAAAATGTGCCGGCACAGCTCATTTGCCTATATCTTTTTACTTTGCCCTTCTGTGCATTACACAATCTGATTTTATTCTTTTAAAAAGCAGCTTTTGATCCGATTATGCCTTTTCCAATTTTACATATTAATAATGCAGTCCGGTTCCACCTTCTTGCACACTTCTACAACCTCTTTCATGATCTCGTCGAAACGTGCGTCATCCGCATCGATCGTCATTTTCTGCATCATAAAGCTGACACTCGCATCATTGACTCCATCCAGCTTCTTGATCGCATCCTCCATCTTTGCTGCACAGTTTGCACAATCCAGATCAGTTAATTTAAATTTCTTCTTCATGATAATCCTCCTCTTTTTATTGAGTTATAAATTTTTAATGTTTGCTTTCCGAGACCTGCAATTTTTTTCTTTACAGATAGCACCGCTTTCACATTCATTCAATCCATTATCATCATTCAAGGAACTTGCTATTCTTTAATATGCTCAAAGCCCTGGTTGATAATCCGGTAAACGTGGTCGTCTGCCAGCGAATAGAACACCGACTTTCCGTCCCGGCGGCTCTTGACAAGCTGCGACTGCTTGAGAATCCGAAGCTGATGCGAAATCGCCGACTGCGTCATATTAAGCAGCTGTGCAATGTCGCAAACACACATCTCCGACTCAAACAGCACAAACAAAATCCGGATCCGCGTCGAATCACCAAATACCTTAAACAGCTCCGCCAGATCATACAAATCATCGTCATCCGGCAGCATTCCCCGGACCGACTGCACAACCTCATCGTGAACAGCACACTCCTCACAGCACTCTACATCATGAATTGCCATCCGATTTCTCCCTTCATGCTACGCGTTTCTGCCCTGCTTCACTGCTTCTTTCGTGAAAGCAGTTTGCAGGATTTTATCAAGATTTCTTTGAAATATTTTTATTTATATGAATCATTGTTCATATGTTCATTATATGAATGTAACTGGGAAATGTCAAGAAATATTTGTAGGAATTTAAAAGGAGTAAATGAAATGTTTTCTCAATTATAAAATGCTGCAAAAAAGACTGTTCATACAGACAAAATCCACTAAGTAATGCGCGTAAATGTGCTTCTTTCTGCCCGGTTTACAGATGATACTCTGTAAGCCGGCACAGTTCAAATATCTATTTTCTACATCCTATGCTTTTTTGTCTATTTATGAACAGTCCGTTCTTTTTTATTCATTATTATATATCTTTTGCAGTTTATTTTTTCGACACTGCTTGAGCTATATTATCCATTGGTATATTGTCCATCGTCGGATGATCTTTTGCCTCTTTCTGCAACCCCGACTTAGACTTCTAATAGAATCTCTCCTCGCCCGGAATCGCATCCAAATGTTCCTGCCATTTCTCAGCCGGTACATCATGAACCGATACCGTCACAACCTTCGGATCCTTCTTTAATTCTTCTGATACCAGCGCTCTGACCTTCTCAGCCAGCGCTGCCTTCTCTTCCCGGCTCCGTCCCGGGTACATAGATATTGCAATGTGTGGCATGATTTTCCTCCTTTGTACTAATAGCACTCTTCCAAAATATCCAAGATTTCCGCGTGCGTCAGCTGCCGATACCCGCCGTCATTGCGGATACATGAATCAGCAATCGTTTTCAGCAGGCTCTGATCTGTGATTCCCAGTTCCCGCAGCGTCCCCGGCAAACCAATCTCATGAATAAACGCCTGCAATGCGTCAATTCCGCCAAATGCCAGTTCTTCCTCATCGCCGCCATCTGGTGACATTCCCCAGACATTTACGGCAAATTTCACAAATTTCTTGATGCCGTCCCGGCAAATTCGACGATAATACGCCGGATGGATCACGCCAAGTCCCATGCCGTGGTTGCAGTCCGTGTAAGCCCCCATCTGATGTTCAATCATATGCGCCTCAAAATCACACTGTTTTCCTAATTTGATAATGCCAATCTCCGCCATCGTGGATGCCCACATCAGGTTGCTGCGCGCCTCATAATTTTCCGGTTCCCGGATCGCCACCGGCAGGTTCTCAATAATACTCCGCATCAACGCCTCTGAGATCGCATCCGAAAGATTATCCTCATCCGGTGCACTGAAATATGTCTCCATCACATGGCTGAGCATATCAAAACCGCCCGCTGCCGTCTGGAGTGGAGAAACCGTGTAGGTATATTTCGGGTCCATCATCGCAAACACCGGATTGCAGCGCGGATAATTCCGGCTCGTCTTAATTTTCTGTTCCTCATGGGTGATTACACCCTCGCCGTTGACCTCGCTTCCAGTGCCGACCACGGTCACAATCACGCCCACCGGAACCGGCTCAAAATCAATCTCGCCCTTTTTGATCCAGTATTCCTCCCAGACGTCCTTGTCCGTCGCAGCCGCCATTGAGATCGCCTTGCTGCAGTCCATGACCGAACCGCCGCCCACTGCCAGAATCAGATCTACCTGATTTTCCTGTACGACTTTTTTCCCTTCCATTACCTTGCTGTAGGTCGGATTCGGCATGATGCCTGAAAATTCTATCACCTGTTTTCCAGCCAGCTTTAAGACATCCATCACTTCCTGATAAATGCCATTCGTCTTGATCGAGCCTCCGCCATATGCCAGCATCACCGTTTCCCCATACGGCTTCACCGCCTCCAGCAGGTGCTCTTTCACACAGCCTCCGCCAAAATAAATCTTTGTCGCATTTTCAAATGTAAACGCCCGCATCGTTCCCTGTCCTTTCTGAACCCGTTCCGGCAAATGCTTTTGCATCCGCCTGATGTTCTGCCTTCTTCTTTGTAGATATGTTTTTTTGAATCTTTATTTTGATTATTTTTCTCCTTTATCTCAGATTCATCAAATGTTCAGCTATAACTCACACTAGATTTGACAAGTTCTCTGTAAGTGTTCATATTATATCACGATTCGCATCTTCGATGCTTACCGCTGCTGACGCAGCTATCGTGATCGCCATTCGCCATTCGCCATTCGCCGTTCGCCTTAAATCTGCAAGCAGCTTTCTGGCTCACTTGCGCTCATTATATCATATTTTCCTGTATTCCAGTTCAGCTATTTCCAGCGTTTTTTCACAGAATATCTGTTCACAGATGTGTGCCCAAGTAACGGGATTTTGCCGATGCTTCGCATTTCAAATCGGAAAAATCTGCAACCAGAACTGTAGCGTTCGGGATTTTCAGTTTGGAAAATTTCTACCTGTGAACAGTTATGAACATGCCATTTTATGTAAACAAAATTTCATTGAAAATCGATATTAAATTCATTATAATGTTCACGTATCAAAAAATCAATCGATGAGGAAAGAAATGCGCGATATGATAAAGAAGGAAAATAAGTTATGCTTTCAGCATCGTATGGAACGGAAGACAGAGAAATCTTTTCAGTTGTCGGCGGGCAGGCAGCGGCTGCTGGCGGAAACGATACGCGAACTGAAGCAGGAAGGGCGCTTAGACGAGGAGAAGCTGGCGATGCAGCATGGTACGACATCCATTTACCGCCACAGCCTCAATGTTGCCTACACAAGCCTTTGGATGATGGAACGGTGGCAGATTCGCTTGGAACCAAAATCACTTGTGAGAGGGGCACTGCTGCACGATTATTTTTTGTATGACTGGCATCAGAAGGATTCCTCGCACCGCCTGCACGGCTTCCGTCACCCGAAAACAGCGCTTGGAAATGCACAGAGAGATTACCATTTAAATTGGAAGGAAAAAAATATCATCGCACGTCATATGTTTCCGCTGATACCGGTGCCGCCTCAGTGCCGCGAGGCATGGATTGTGTGTCTGGCAGATAAATGGTGTGCTCTGGGGGAGACGGTGGGGCCGATGTTTCACGTGAAACATTTTAAATGAAATTTTTCTAAAAAAGTAGGAAATGAGTTTTAAGTGTGTTATACTATTAGGCAAGACAAGAACGGGAAAAAGCTGGAAATCGCTGTGCGGATGCCTGCGGGAAGGCTTTTTCCTGTCTTTCATGTGAGATAAAACCGAGGAAATGGAAGGAATACGGTATGGGACGAACGATTGCGATTGCAAATCAGAAGGGCGGCGTAGGTAAAACGACAACGGCGATCAACCTGTCGGCATGCCTGGCAGAGGCGGGACAGAGGGTTCTGACGATCGATTTTGATCCGCAGGGAAATGCAACCACTGGTTTGGGATTGGAAAAAGAACAGATTGAAGATACAGTCTATGAGCTGCTTTTGGGCGATTGCACACTGGAGGACTGTCTGATGCGCGATGTTCAGGAAAATCTGGATGTTCTTCCTTCGGATTCGAATCTGGCAGGAGCTGAGATTGAACTTCTGGATGTGGAAAATAAAGAGTCGGTGTTAAACGGTTATCTGGAGACAATCCGCGATCAGTATGATTTTATTATCATCGACTGCCCGCCGTCGCTGAGTCTTTTGACGATCAATGCGCTGGTAGCGGCAGATACGGTGCTGGTGCCAATCCAGTGCGAATATTATGCGCTGGAAGGATTGAGCCAGGTACTCCGGACGATCGGTCTGGTCCGGAAAAAGATGAATCCGTCGCTGGAGCTGGAGGGCGTGGTATTTACCATGTATGATGCGAGAACGAATCTCTCCCTGCAGGTCGTAGAGAATGTAAAACAGAACTTAAATGAGCGGATTTACAAGACGATCATACCGAGAAATGTGCGACTGGCGGAGGCGCCGAGCCACGGAATGCCGATCAACCTGTACGACAGCCGTTCGACCGGTGCAGAGAGCTACCGTCTGCTGGCAGCAGAGGTGATCAGCCGGGGAGAAGAGCTGTAGGCAGGAAAATAACGGTGAAGTGAAATTCAGAAAGGATGCCTGCCGGGGGCGTCGGGAGGTTCGTGAGGAGGAAGGAAATGTCAAAGAGAACGGGGCTTGGCAGAGGACTGGGAGCTTTTTTTGGAAATGATTACGAGGATGCAGAAGCGGGAAAAAGCAGCGCAAAGCCATCGGATGAAGCCGGAAAAAAGACTTCCGTTCGTGAGACGGAACAGGAGATAGAGAAAAAGAGCCTGGAAGAGCTGGATATGGTGCTTCCGGGATCTAAAAAACAGAAAAAATCGGCGTCTGCCGGAAAGACAGCTGCGAAAACAGTGGGAAAAGGCAGCCGTGTGGGAGTTGCAAAGGCATCCGGAAAGACGACGACAGAAGGAAAAACCCGCACAGCCGGGGAGACGGCGGTAAAATCGAAGACACAGACGGCAAAAGCGGAGCCGGTCGTAAAGATCGTTGAGGTGGAAAAAGAGAAATTTCTAAATATTTCGGAGATTGAGCCAAATGTCAGCCAGCCGCGTAAGATGTTTGATGAAGAACAGCTCGGAGAGCTGGCAGAATCCATCCGCCGTTACGGCGTGCTGCAGCCGCTTCTGGTTCAGAAAAAGGGCGATCGTTATGAGCTGATTGCCGGAGAGCGCCGGTGGAGAGCTGCCAAACTGGCAGGATTTCGGGAAGTTCCGGTGATCGTGCGCGAGTATACGAGACAGCAGACGATGGAGATCGCCCTGATCGAGAATGTACAGCGTGCAGATTTAAATCCGATTGAGGAGGCGAAAGCCTACCAGATGCTGATTCAGGAGTTTGGGCTGCGTCAGGAGGACGTGGCAGAGCGCGTAGCGAAGAACCGTGCGACGATCACGAACAGCATGCGTCTTTTGAAACTGGATGAGAGAGTGCAGGAGATGCTGATTCAGGACCGGCTTACCGGAGGTCATGCAAGAGCGCTTCTTTCGCTGGAAGATGGTGAAAAACAGTACCAGTTGGCACTTAAAACAGTAGAAAATCATTTGAGCGTCCGCGAGGTCGAGCGTCTGGTGAAAGAGCTTTTGAAGCCGAAAAAGGCGAAAAAGAAAGCAGAGCCGGAACGCGATATGGAGGTCTTTTTCAAGGATGTGGAAGAGAAGCTGAAAGGAGTTATGGGAACGAAGGTTTCGATCAACCGCAAGGATAAGAATAAAGGCAGAATCGAGATCGAATACTATTCATCAGCGGAACTGGAACGTCTGATTGAGCTTTTGGAGTCATTAAGACAGTAATCACACAAAATTCGTCCCAGGGGACGGATGATGGGAAATGAGGAATGAAAGATGGAGAGCAGTATTTTTAGCGGGATTGGCATCGATCCGGGGGTTATCGTGATCGTTCTGGCGATCCTGACACTCATATCATTTATTGCGTCCGTCATCTGTTTTTCGCAGTATAGGAAGTTGTATCGCAGATATGATATGTTTATGCGGGGAAAAGATGCGGAGACGCTCGAAGACACGATCATGGAACTGGTGGATGAGACCGAGTATCTGCGGGCAAAGGACGGAGATACAAAACGCCTGGTGGATTCGGTTGTCTCCAAGGCGCAGGCTGGATACCAGAAAACCGGTATTGTCAAGTACAATGCGTTTAAGGGCATGGGCGGCAATCTGAGTTTTGTCATTGCCATGCTGGATGATAACAACACGGGATTTGTGCTGAATTCTGTTCACAGCCGTGAAGGCTGTTACCTGTATCTGAAGGATGTCGTAGAGGGCAAGACCGAGGTGCTTTTAGGAAGTGAAGAGAAGGAAGCACTGGAGCGTGCGCTTGGGTATAAGTAAGGAAAATAAAGGATAGAAATGAGGCGGCTGTATGTGTTGGCAGCAGCTGCGGATTGTAGTTAGAAGGAGTCAATATGCATCGTTTTTTGCGAGCTGCCGGATTTAGTATGTATCAGAAGAAGAAGGACATCCGTGCCCTGCTTCGCTGTCTGGCGAGAGAGGCGGGAACCTCCAGCTGTCTTCAGCTTGACAGGGAGACCGAATTATATGAGATCAAGACAGAAGTTGCGCCGGGGATCGGCGTGGCGATGTATGGGGAGCTGAATGAGCAGGATGAGATGGAGATAGAGTATTATTATCCCTATATCCTGAACGAGGAGGTAACCTCGCGGGCAGAATGTTCCATTCAGCGTCATACGGAGAAGGAAACCTATGCGGGGCTTCTGGATGAGTATAAGGTAGGGCTTTCGCTGATCTTTTATCTCTTGAATCCGATCGAATACAGGGAGTGTTACCGGAAAGAGCGCGAGCGCTTACAGGTGACTTCGGTCAGCCTGGCAGGATTTGCCAATCGGGGCAAGGTGCTTCTTCCGATCAAAAAGACGGCGCTGCAGATTGAAAAAGCCAAAGTGGCGGCGAAAAACCGGGATGAACTTTTGGAAGCGGCAAAAAATGGCGACGAGGATGCGATGGAGTCCTTAACAATCGAGGATCTGGATCTCTATTCGATGGCATCGCGCCGGGCGACGAGAGAGGATATTTATTCGATCGTCGATACAACTTTTATGCCAAGCGGGATCGAGTGCGATCAGTATTCGATTTTAGGCGAGATCAAAGAGGTTGTATGTAAGAAAAACAGGTTTACCGGCGAGGAAATCTATGATCTCAAGGTGGAATGCAACGAGCTGTATTTCCGCGTAGGTATCAATAAGATGGACCTGCTTGGAGAACCGCTTCCGGGACGTCGGTTTAAAGGAAAAATATGGATGATGGGAACGGCTCATTTTGCGTAAAGGTCTATAAAAAATCGTCGGTTCCCAAAGTGCCTACCCGTGAACAGTTACACAGAAATTACATCCGGAGCGGGTAGGAAGAGAAAATAGTTGCGGAACACATGAAAATGAATTATAATAAAATGCAGTATGAAAATACGATATATGTTTCACGTGAAACATATAAATCTCTGTAGCTCAGTAGGATAGAGTGTTCGCCTCCTAAGGTAGAACCATGGCGGAACCTTTTTGAAGAAAAAGGGTAGCGTTTGAGGATCACTTAAGGAAGCGAAATCTGAAAAATCAGAAGAGATAAGAAAGAGATAATTCATCACGAAAGTGATTGAGTTCATAAAGTTGGTCGCCGTGACCGAAAAGGCTGAAAAAGCCCGAAAATACGGCATTTGTTCCCATAGTTAAATGGATATAACAAGCGCCTCCTAAGCACTAGTTGAGGGTTCGATTCCCCCTGGGAACGTGCATTTTTTGCAGCAATGATCGTAAAAGCTCATTGCTGCTTTTTCTTTTTTCCGGTGCTCATGAGCACCGAGAGAACACTTAAACGCAGATATCGAGCACCGAAATTTCTTAACGGGCACCAATGCAATAATTCAATCCTGGCACCGAACGGAGATAACTACAGCGTAGGATAAGGATTGGGGTGTCAATGAATGTAAATATGGTTTTCTTGCCTGAACAAAACAGGCCTGACGGATCTATCCGCTCAGATTAGATTAAGAATCTATTCTGGGCGGATTTTTTCGTTACAGATATTTTAGAGGAGGATAGCTTATGGATAAAAAAACGGATGTAAGAGATCCGGATGAAAAAGTTGTTGAGATTGAAATGGAACGGTTAAGAGCATTTCCAAATCATCCATTTAAAGTAATCGGAGACAGTCAGATGATTGAGCTGCAGGACAGCATAAAAAAGTATGGTGTACTGAATCCATTGATAGTTCGTCCAAAGATTGAAGGCTACTACGAAATTATTTCTGGCCACAGAAGAAAATATGTGGCTGAGAAGCTGGGATATAAGAAAATCCCGGTAATCATTCGGATGCTGCAGGATGATAAAGCAGTAGCCTTCTATTGTTTATACTTCTAATTCAGAAAAACAGAGAATTGTATATAGTTAAGTTTGGCCTGCTAAAAAGGGAGCGAGTATCCGATATATATTGTATGAGAGTGAAAGGGGGATTTTTTATGATATCAGTTTTAATTAAAATTTTAACGGTAGTATTTGTTCTTATTTCCATCGGAACAATCGAAAAGAAAAAGAGCATTATTAAGAAGATATTCAAATCAATAAACGAGAGTTATCATGAACTCGTAAATCAGCAGGGATCAATAATGGGGTTTCTGTTAAAATCATGTGGAATACTGCTGTTGGTATCATTTTATTTGATCTCATTTGAGAAATGTTGTTTAGTTGATGGTAAAGATATATCATTCAGAAATATTGTGACTTCTGTTGTGATTTGGATTATTACTTCACTGATTATGTATTTGGGATTTGGAAGTTTATTAGCAATATTCTCTAAAACGGTTTCACTTATAGGAAATGTAAAAAACAGTAAAATGGGAATTAAGATGATGAGTAGTTTTTTACTGTTAACCTTATTAAGCTTTTTTTCATTTATAGCGGAAAATGAACTGCGAGAAAATTTGGTTTATCTTTTTGCTGGGTTAGTCACTTGTTATATTTTAAATATGCAAATCATGCTTAAGATTGTTCGAAATCCATTTTGCATAGTGGAAGACAAAAATAAACAAAGAAGTGAAAATCGAGTACTGATAATATACAGTTCGATTCTTATCGTCATTATGATAATTGTAAATTTGTATTTATTGGTATTATGGACATATTTTTCATATGATAATGCGTATACGTGTAGTAGTGTTGAGGGGATTACCAAATGGCAATTACTGTATTATACGGTCATTACATTTACTACTGTTGGATACGGAGACATATCTCCAGCAATTTTTGAAAGTCAAGCAGTAGCTATATTAATTTGCATTACCAGTGTTATGTGTTTGATTATTTTTGTTAGTTCTGTACTATCAGCGAAAGATGCTATCTTCGGAGATAATACGGAAATAGCAAAAATGGAACCAAAACAAGAAATAAAATCAAAACAAGAAATAGAAAAAAATTAAATTGTTTAGATATTGATACAAGGTGGTTTGTATTGCAACAAGTCATAACATAGGCGGTAAACGTCAAATCCTGCGCCTACCCTTAAATTTAACGCCGCTTTTATGAGCGGCGTGGTTTCCGGCATTCCTCGGGA
>ERZ791579.788-NODE-788-length-20305-cov-3.645679_pt1 | contig 20305 bp, 17 predicted proteins | sample MGYA00509968_ERZ791579 | MGnify/ENA primary metagenome ERZ791579 (study PRJEB30046, sample SAMN00791924) | human gut metagenome | study: EMG produced TPA metagenomics assembly of the A metagenome-wide association study of gut microbiota in type 2... | reverse complement strand
CACAACTACCTTTTAGAAAGGGGCTTTGAACTATGACTAACGAAAAACTGTATGAGGTCCTCGGCGACATCAATGAGAAGCATGTCTACGAAGCAAGGGCATATCACAAAGCAAAAAAGTCCATCTGGGCAAAATGGGGAGTTATGGCTGCTTGCCTGTGTCTTATTGTGGCAGGAACAGTTGCGATGTTACACCAGCCAAAGTATGACACAATGACAGGTGATCCAATCAAAGATGCAGGCGGAGGAATCAGCGGAGGCTCAGAAATGGCCGGTTGTTATAGCATTGCAGTATTTCCAGATACTAAAAGCGAAGATTCCGTTGAAATTGCGGAAGTAATAACATTGTCGGAAACAGAGGTCAAGAACAACTCCCTATCCGTACATCTGCCACAGGCTTTGCCAGAAGGATTTCATTTCGGGCGAGGGAGCTTGTATACGACTGTGATGAAAGACGGAGCACAGTACAATATGCTCAGCGTGCAGTATATCACCGGTTACATACCAGAAAGTCAAGTCTTAGAGGATGGCGGCGAAGCAGTGCCCGATCCTGCCCTTGAGGGAGAGAGTTTCATTATCAGAGTAATGAATTATAAGCCAGATTCGCAGGCAGAGGCTTGCTTGCCAAACGAAGTAAAACAGTCGGAATTAGAAAAAAATCGCAGGGCGTATATAAAGGCCGGAAGTTGCTATGTATACGCTTTCCCTGAAGTGGCAGAATTAACGGCTGTTCTAAAGGCTATTCAGACGATTGAATAAGTCTCTACAAAAAACACAATAAACACTAATAGCAAAAAGAGGCTCCCTTCGTTATGGATGGGAGCCTCTTTTATGTCCCCTAATGAATAAATCCACATTAGCCTACCCTGATCTATGCTCCGGGAACACAAAAGGGAATTGGGAATCTCCCTATTTCCCAAGCCAAGAAATCGACTGTCCTTTTTCTATGCCCATTTTCCGTCAAAACGACTTGAGGTTTGGCGGATAGGCTTATATCAACACAAAAAGTAAAAGGGATCTTCACGATGGGTAGTCCCAGACCGGTTCCCTTGACCTTGTCTCCCATCTCGGCTCCTGGGAGAACGGATCGTACAGGTGCGGCAGGAACTCCGGACTCATTCCGATACCGTTATCCCTCACACGAAACCGGATTCCCACCTTGTCATCCTTCGGTGGGATGGATTCGAACAGAAATTCGACAATTCCGCCTCTGGGGGTAAACTTCGCCGCATTGGACAGGAGATTGAAAAAGATCTGGTTGTAACGTAGTCTATCCACACGGATACAGTCTATATGGGTATTCATCTGGAATACAAAATTAATATCCCTGTTATCCATCAGCGGTTTAATGACCGTGTTAATGGAGTTCACGAATTCATCTTTGGTGTAGGTATCCTCTTTCAGCGTCAGTTCGCCGTTTTCAATTTTACTCATATCCAGAATATCATTGATCAGTCCCAACAGGAAATCACTGGAATTATCGATATTGTGCAGATATTCCCGGATCACCTGAATGTTGTCCTCTTCCTGCGCCAGATGGGTCAGACCGATGATGGCATTCACAATGCTTACAATCAATACAAAATAAAAAGCATTATCCTGTACATCATTGTGTTCCTTTCGCTGAGAATGCTCCTTGATCAACATGATCACGAAAACTGCCGGCGCAAAATAGTCGGTCTCTACATGCCACATATTCTTTTTCCTGTGTTCTGAGGTGGACTGCCCCGCGGCAGATCAGAACTCCTTATGTCATATATTAACGCAACTGTTCAGAAACACAAATAATTTTCTGCAATTTTTCAATCATTTCCAACTTTTTCTCATTTTGCCCGTCAAATCTGCCTCGTAATCGTTTAAGATTTTCGCAATTTCGAAATTTCGATCCCGTCCTTTGTATGTCATAATCTCTTTTTCCGCCCGGAAATACAGATCGATATCCACTTTCACCTTGTAGGGGTGATTTTTCCGCAACACCTGTACTTTCCGTACTTTCATCTGTACCTGTGCCAGTTTTTCCTGCAACAGGGGGATCACGCAGAAATACAGACGGTCATCCTCAAAAAAAAGGTGTCCCAGAGGATACTGTTTCTCCCGGCACACCAGAATACGATTCTCCTGAAATGCCAGCGGATAAATGGCATCTTCCGGTTGTAACGCGGTGAGCCTGCGGTAGGCAGGCTGCGTGGCATCCGCTCCCAAAGAGGTATGAAAATGATAAATTTTCCTGCCGGCTTCATCCGTCCGCTTCGGCTTTGCGATCTGATCAAGGATCTGCACCGGGTCGGTAAACTGGGCGGACAGATGATAGAACAGCCTTGACTGGATCTGAAAACGGTCTGCCTCTGTGTTCCATGCGCCTGTTGTCACAGTTGCCACAGATTCTGCCTTTTTGCGTGCCGCTCTCTCCTCTGTCTGCTCCAGCAGCTCCTTTGCCACATGGTGCAGACTGGTCACAAACAGAGTAAAATCCTCTGTCGCCGGATCCCACAGGTATCTTCCTCTGGCCACACGGTAATATAGCTTATCCGCAGGTCCTTCCACTTCCATGCTGTAACGCTGGTAGACGTTCCGCTTGCAGAAAGCTTTCTCATTGATCCTGCCGGTCCATTCCGGATTCTTCGGCGGTCTGTCCTTCCAGGCACTCTGCGTTCCAGTGCCGGAGGCGGTACGCCTGCTGCCTTTTCCTGTGGTTGCACCACTCTGGAAGATGCCGGTATGCTTTTTCAGATATTCATAAGCCTCATTGATCTCCTGCGCCCGGCGGATGCTGTCTAAGGCATTCTCCCCCACCTGCGCATCCGGGTGGAACTGCCCCATAAGATGCCTGTATTTTTTCTTGATCGCGGCCTTGTCATCCTCCGGGGTGATCCCCAGAGTGCGCCTTGCCTGCTGTAGGTTCATAGATACACCACACTTACTTCTTACTTCATTTCTACACCACAGATACAATACCAACATTTTCTTTTTCGTTCTGCATACCATGCCATACTTAACTTATACTCTCCCTCTAAATAACTGCTATCTCTGTATAGATGTACTTCTGTAATAAACATTCCTAGGCCAGCCATCTACAACAAACTGATCGGCAAATTTATAGCCTGTACTCTCTATGCTACATACAGACGGAGTATTATTAGGATGAGCACAACACCAAATAGTATCATAACCCATCTGTCTAGCTTCTCTTATAGTAGCATCCATGAATCTCTTCTGTATACCATTACCTCTATATTCCATATCAACCACAACGAATTCATGACACATAATTTTATTGCCAGGAATTTCCATCCAATCAGTAATAGGCTTAGAGAAGAACAAACCACCTTCAAATGCAAAGCTTGCTGCAATAAGCTTATCTTTATTATATACGCCTAATAAGATATAATCACCATCCAAACATTCCTGTATAGTTCTTTCATCTGTAGGATAATAATATTCATCATGCAGCAAAGTCTTATTAACTTTATCCTGTAATTTAATAACAGGTTTCAAGTCTCTTTTTGGTTTCTTTATCTAAATCCTTCTTATTGATAAATCAAAATATTGACTCATATGAAACCTCCATTTACTCCGGCTTTTTTACTCGTATTTTTCCAGATAGAAGGAATACAGGATCCTCTCCTTCACGGGCAGCTGCATCAGCTTCGTCAGTGCCTCCTCATAATATTGGATCTGGACGCTGTAGCGGTTCCAGAGGGCTTGCAGGGAATCGATCACATCGGTCTTGTAGTCCAACAGGACGATCTCTCCGTTTTCTATAAAGAAGACATCGATGATACCCTGAATGAGAACCTTTTCCCCTTCAGGAAGGTCCTGATCCAGGCGCTTCGCATCAATGCCCAGCACGAAGGGCTGCTCTCTGTACAAAAGGCCCTGTTCGAAAGCTCTCCACATGCGGTAGGCCAGCTCCTGTTCCAGAAAATGCCGGATTTTGGGAAGGCTTACGGCCTGCGCATACTCTTCTGTCAGTCGTAGGGAAGCTGTCTCCCGCTGCAGGAATTCCTTCAGACGTACCTGTAACCGGTCCGTATCCAGGCCCTGACGGTATTCCTCATAAGTCCCAGGGCATCCGGCAAATAGTCCGGATTCCATAAACAGATAAGAAAAGTCCAACAGTTCCATGGTCCGGTGGAACGCGTTACCGCGGACGGCTCCGCTGACCTTTTCCTGTTCTCTGCGGAAAGCCGGGATATAAGGCACCACTTCTTTTTCTTCGAAGGTATGAAATGCCGCTTCATCCTTCTCCGCCATGGCCGCAATCTTCAGTTCCGATACCGTGGTCTTGGTATAGAGCTTCTGCAGGCCGGGATACGGATAGGCATAGGCAAATCGCTCCCGCAGTTTCGCAAGCTTTCGTTCGTTCTCCTCCGGGTCCCCAGGCAAAGGAGTCTCGCCGTCCGTCACACGCTGCAACAGTTCCCTGCGGTCTCCCATGCGCAGTTGTTCCCTGATCTCCTCTGCCACCAGGTCTTCTGTTCCCAGCGTTGTTACTGCAATTCCTGTCTTAGGCAGGATCGGCAGCAGAAAATCCATATAGCTCCCCGCCTCACAGAAATCCAGATAGGTCAGCTTCTCCTGTCCTGTCATCCGGGACAGCTCCCATTTTTCCTCCGCCTTATCCAACACCGCTGTCAGGATCAGTTTTTCTCTGGCACGGGTCAGTGCCACGTAAAGCACACGCAGTTCCTCCGCCAGATTGTCCTCCTTCATTTTCGCTGACAGAACGGCCCGGCGGAGGGTCTTATTTTTAATGCGGCGGCCGGAATCCACATAGTCCACCGCTACTCCCAGATCCATATCCACGATCAGGGACTGGTTCGCATCCTGCATGTTGAAACGCTTCGACAGCCCGGAGACAAATACCACGGGGAATTCCAGACCTTTACTCTTGTGGATGCTCATGATCCGCACCACATCGGCATTTTCGTCCAGGGTATCCGCCTCACCGTAATCCACATCGTATTTTTCCAACTGTTCCATATAACGGATGAAATGGAACAGTCCAAAATAACTGGTCTTCTCAAAAGCAGAAGCCTTCGTCAGCAGCATCTCCACGTTGGCCCGGCGCTTGCTGCCAGCAGGAAGTGCCGTCACATAGTTCAGATAATCGTAATCGTCCAGGATCCGCTGCAGCAGGTCGCGGATGGAGGTGAAGGGAGTCAGATCACGGTAATGATCAATACGTTGTAAGAAAGTATCTGCCTTTTGGGAAAGTTCTGTCTCCGGTTCCATGTCCTCCGGTACTGTTGCAGCTTCCAATGCGCGCTGCCAGTACTGTCCGGCCCCGGCGGTTTCTTCCCCGGCGCTTTCGCCCGCTGATGCCTCTTCTCCCGCTTCCGCCATCCGTCCACTCTGCGCCACTTCTTTCAATGCCTCATACAGTGTCATTCTCTTCCGGGAATGCCCTTTGCTTCCGCTGCGGATCCGGGCGATCTCTTCCTGGGTAAAGCCTCCGAAGATCGACTGCATCACGCCAAACAGCGGAATATCCTGTCTCGGGTTGTCCAGCACTCGTAAAAACTGCAGCAGTTCCTGTACTTCCAGGGCCCCGAAATATCCGGTCTTGGATGTAATGTAGACAGGGATTCCCTGCTGTTCCAGTACTTTCTTGAATTCCTCATCCCAGCCACTGGTGGTACGAAGCAAAATCACCATATCCGAGTACCGCACCGGGCGCAATTCTCCCGTAGCCTTCTCCATGACTTTCAGACTGCCCTTCAGCTGCTTGATACGTGCCGCAATAGCCAGTGCTTCCAGCTGTCTTACGTTGTCATAGTCCACGGGACCTCTTGCCCCGTCGGGACGCTGTTCTCCGCTGCCGCCTTCCGCACCATCCCCCTTCTCCGGCTTACGGATCAGTAATAGTTCACTGCCGTATGCAGGATCCTCTGTGGCGGGATATGTGGCCCCGGGATACAATGCTGCCTTATCATCATAGGCAATGCCGCCGATCTCCCGGCTCATGATGCGGGAAAACACATCGTTTACCGCATCCACCACCTGCACACGGCTTCGGAAGTTCTTCGCCAGGTCGATCCGGCACAGATCCCCACTCTCCTGATAGGTGTCGTATTTTTCCAGGAAAAGTTCCGGTCTGGCCAGACGGAATTTATAAATACTCTGCTTCACATCACCTACCATGAAGCGGTTATAATGTCCCTCCGCTTCCCCGGAGATGGCACTTAACAGATATTCCTGTACCAGATTACTGTCCTGGTATTCGTCAATGAGGATCTCCTGAAAATACTGGCGATACTCCAATGCCACGTCACTTGGCACAATGTCATATTTCACACCGGTGCTATCCATTCCTGTATCACCGGTCTCTTCCAATTTTTCCCGTTTTAGCAGGATCTGTAACGCATAGTGCTCCATGTCGGAAAAGTCGATCAGATGTCGCTCCTGTTTGGCCGCAAGAAGCCTTCTATCGAATTCCAGCACCAGGTTAAGCAGCATCCGGAGCGGCTCCCTGCAGGCTTTTCCCTGTTCCACCACCAGTTCCAGCGGTGTCTTAAAATAACTCTCTTCCAGACCGCCCAGCGTATCTTTTACACTGTTCCGAATAGATTTCGCCAGTTCCCGTTTTGCAGGATCCACACTGTCATCCTTTTTGGATGGCAGGCGGCCAAACGTCACTGCCGGTACTTTCGCAGCCTGTTCTTCCAGATCCTTACAGTCTGCCAGTCGCTCCAGTTGTTCGATCTCCGTCTCGGTCAGTTCGCCATACATATACGGACCGTCCGGCAGCTCACACAGCTTTTTCACTTCCTCCAGTTTTTCCAGACACCCTTGCAGGACACGGCTCACACGCTCTGCCAGATATTGTCCGTAATCACTGTGCAGCAGGGCATCCAGATCTCCCGCCGCATAATCGTTTTTACGCTCTTCCAGCCATTCTGCGGGCCAGGGAAAACTTCCGGCATAGCGGGACAGGTTCAGGATATGCTGTTCCAGCACGCTCTCTCTGCCGCCGGGGCAGAAATATTCCACACAGGCGTGGAAACGTTCCCGTGCCTCCCGGGATGGGTCCCCGCTGTCACGTTTTCCCGGAACCTCTTCCGCAAAATCATTCCCTGACGCTTCCTTCGGTATCATCGCTCCGCTGTCACGGTTTTCCCGGGACGTCGGAACATCATCCGGAACAAATTTCCCCGCATAGGCATCCTCCAGCAGCTGTCCCAGCACCTCCTGCTGCAACAGCTTGATCTCACCCTCGTCTGCCACACGGAAATCCGGATCCAGACCGATCTCATTAAAATGATTCCGGATCAGGAACAGGCTGAAGCTGTCGATCGTGGTGATCTGGGCATTGTGTAACAGGGCGGACTGCTTCTGGATATGGTCATTCCCCGGATCCGCTTCCAGTCTGGCGGCGATCCCGGCTGCGATACGCTCCCGCATCTCCGCAGCCGCCGCATTGGTGAAAGTCACGATCAACAGGCGGTCAATGTCCGCCGGATGCTCCCCCTCACAGATCATACGGATGATACGCTCTACCAGTACCGCCGTCTTACCGCTTCCCGCGGCCGCCGATACCAGAATGTTGCTGTTATGCAGTTCGATTACCTTTTGCTGTTCCGGGGTAAAATTCATTCCCATACGCTACCTCTGTTCCTGTTTCTTTTCTCCTGTTGCCGTCCTGTTCCTCCGGGCAGCGGGTGCTTTCTCTTCGAGCTTCCTGTCAGGCACACACTCCCGCCGGGCACCCTTTGCCCTAAGCTTCCACGGTCTTCTGCATCCGCTGCATCAGCGCCTGCTTATCCAGATCTTCCAGCTGTCTCTTCTCATAGCCCGGAATACTGCCATCGAAACCGCAGACCTTTTTATAGGCGCAATAAGTACAAGCCTCTTCATTGCCTTTCTCATAGGGATTGGCTGCTATTTTTCCGTCCAGGATCTCCCGCCCGATGCTGCGGATCTTGGCATCTACATAAGAAGATATCAGCTGCATCTCCTCCCGGCTTAAGACACTGGATCTGGCACTGAAGCTTCCATCCTTTTTCTTCTCCACCGGAATTACCACAGACTTATCCTGCATATAGCGGTCCAGCCGCTCCACGACCTCAAGATCACTGTTTACTACACCGTTCATACGAAGCTTTGCAAGGATCTGTTCATTGATCTGCTCATCCGTGAGCTCCACCGGTGTCTCTATGGTGGGATCATCGATGTGATAATACAGAAGTGCCGCCGGAACAATCTCCTTATCCGGATGCTTTCGGCTCTCCATCTCCATGGCTGCATTCATATATACCACCAGCTGCAACTGCAGACCGTAATACAATGCCGCCAGATCAAATTTCCGGTTGCCGGACTTATAATCAATGACCTTGACGTAGACATGCTCTGCATCTTCCGACACATCGATACGATCGATCCGTCCCTGCAAATGCATCTTCTCGTCCTCAGACAGATCCACATGAATGCTGTCCAGATCCTCCGCAAACCGGAAAGAAAGTTCATAATCATCTGGCTGGAAACTGCCCTGTTTCAAATGTTTCTGCAAGGTCAGCACTGTGCGGGTCAGGATCCTGCTCATGCGGGTAATGGCATATTCATTCCGCGCAGAGCTGTATAATACCGTCTCCCCGTAGGTTGCCGCATAGGCTTCCACGGATTCTTTGACGGCTTTGGCTGCAAAATCCTCCGTAAAATCCCACCATGTCAGGTTGGATTCTGCAAGTTTTCCTGCAAAGTTTTCCAATACTGCATGATATACCGTACCCATATCCGAAGCCTCGAAGCCGAATTCTTCCCGTTCCTGCAGGGAAAGACCATATTGCAAAAAGTGTCTGCAGGCACAGGCAGCATAAGTTTCCAGACGGCTGACACTGTTTTCCAGCTGCTGTCCGTACAATGCTCTGGCCACGATCCGGGACAGACCGCTCTCCCTGTATCTGCGAAATGCCGCCCGGGTCAGCAGATCTCTGCCCGCCGCATCCGCCTCGTAGGCACGGTACATGAGATAGAAGTCCTGCCTCTCTTCTTCCGGCAGGGTTCCTTCCACATATTCCCGCAGTTCCTCCGCCAGATATCTGGCACCTTCCTGTCTGCCCTCGATCTGTTCCAGGCGGCTGCGGTTCTGGGGATACTCCACGCTCATTGCCGGGAACAGCTTCCGCACCGTATCGATCAGGTAGGACGGTCTTATGCCCTTTCCTTCACTGTTTACCTTGGCATAGGACAGATACAGCTGTTCTGAGGGCTTGGTCATATTCAGATACAGATATAATCTCTGGATATACATCTGCTGTCTAGGGCTGGGTGCCATCTCCGTCCCGGATTCAATCAGGAATTCCCGATCCATATCCGAAATGATCCCGCCCTTGGAAGCATTTTTCGGAATACTTCCGTCATTGACTCCCAGGAAAAACAATACCTTCACCTGTTTCAGACGGGTTCGCTCCATATCGCCCACCACGATACGATCCACGTTCTGAGGGATCGTACCGACAGTGATCTCGCCGAAACCGGCCTCTAAAATATCCGCAAATTCCTGTCTGGAGATTTCTTCCTCTCCCAACAGTTCATAGACCTGATCCAGCAGATCCATGACCAGCCGGTAAATCTGTGCATACTCTCTGGCTCTGGATAAGTCTCCCTCTTTTTCAAACTGCTGCTGATAGTTCAAAAGCTTTTGCTGCACCTGATTCTGTTCCAGGAAATCGTACAGATGGCTGACATAGTCTCCAGCCTTTTCCTGGCTTCCCATGTGCAGAATCTCCACCGCATCCATGAACTGTTGCCGGATACGGTTCAGACGCTCCATGGTCTTCTCTTCCGCCTGTTCGCTCCCCTCCGCATTTTCCTGCAGTTCTTCCGTTCTGCGGGTAAACAGACGGCTATAGGTCCGATAGCCTCTCGCCCCGGTGCGGATCACATAGTTTTCCAGCTCATCAATCTCTTCTCTGGAAATATCCGACATGCCGCTGCGCAGAAAATGAAACACCGTATCATAGGAAAAATCCTTAATATACAGCTGCAATGCGCTCTTGATATATTCGATCATGGGATTCAGCACGATCCCTCTGGTACGGTCCAGGAAACATGGGATCTCCAGCTGTCCGAATTCTGTTTCCACATAGGAAGCGTATCCTTCCAGATCTCCGATGACCACGGCAATGTCCCGGTAGGTCATCCCCTGCTCTCTGATCAGGTGCCGGATGTACAGCGCTGTCTGGTGGACTTCCTCTCTGGGGGAAAGGGCTTCAAACATATGGATCTCTTGCTGTTCTCCCGCATACGGTTCATACTGATACCGGAACAGATTCTGTTCCAGATAGTGTAATGCCGGTGCCTTGGCGAAGCGATTGGGCCCCCCCTTGACAAAGAGATCCTCTCCCCGCTCTACCTCTGCCTCCGCTGCCAGCTTTTCCAGATCCGCCACCGTCTTCTTGCTCAGATGGAACAGCTTCTGTTCACCATCCATTTTATACGGATCCTCTCCCACTCCAATGGTCACGGTAACGATGGTCTCTGCGCACACGCGCATCAGTTCCTGGATCAGCCGGTTCTGTATGGGAGTAAATCCCGTAAAGCCGTCAAACACCACTACACTGCCCTTTAAGATCTTTGATTTGGACAGGGATCTGCGCAGTACATCCAGTGTCTCCTCGGTGGTGATAAAATGATCCCTGATATAATCCTGAAAGCCCCGGTACAGAGTCTTTAAGTCTTTCAGTTTCATGGCCAGCGCGCCACGCTTCTGTGCACTGGTGATCAGCTTGTCCATATCCTGTGTGCTGATACCGTATTGCATGAACTCGGAGATCGCACTTTTCACCTCATGGATATAGCCCTGCTTGTGCAGGAGACTTCCCATGGCCGGAAGCTGTTCCTTCAGATCCGCCGCCACTTTTTGCAGCACCAGGCTTTTGCCGGTGTCATCCAGTACCGGCATCTCTTTGGTCCCCACTTCCTCCAGAATGCGGTGGCTGAGTCGGCCGAAGCTCAGGACATCGATATTCAGGATGCCATCCCGGTCACTGCGCATGACCAGATCCTTCTGGGTCTGCATGGTGAACTGATCCGGCACAATGATCAGGAAATTCCTGCCCGGTTCCTCTGCCGCCCGCTGCATGATCTCTTCATAGATTCTGTGGCTTTTGCCCGACCCGGAAGGGCCAAAACAGAAACGTAAGCTCATAAGTCTCCTCCGTTATGCTGTCCGTTTATTTCAGATCCAGTTCAATGGGACAATGATCCGATCCCAAAATTTCCGTGTGGATCTTCGCATCCGCCAGCCGGTCTTTCAGACACTCCGATACCACGAAATAATCAATTCTCCATCCGGCATTTTTTGCTCTCGCCTGGAACATATAAGACCACCAGGAATACACCCCGGTCAGGTCCGGATAAAAATAGCGGAACGTATCGATAAATCCGTTCTCCAGTACCTTCGAAAAGCAGGCTCTCTCTTCATCAGTGAAGCCCGCATTGCCACGGTTGGTCTTCGCATTTTTCAGGTCGATTTCCTGATGCGCCACGTTCAGGTCTCCCGCATAGATCACCGGCTTTTTCTCTTCCAGCTTCTTAAGATACGCCAGGAAATCCGCTTCCCACTGCATGCGGTATTCCAGTCTCGTCAGCTCTCTCTGGGCGTTCGGTACATAGACTGTCACAAAATAGAACTCCGAATACTCTGCAGTGATCACCCGGCCCTCATGGTCGTGTTCCTCCACGCCGATGCCGTAAGTCACCTGTATGGGCTCTTCCTTTGTAAAAATTGCAGTGCCGGAATAGCCCTTTTTCTCTGCGTAATTCCAATACTGATGATATCCGGGCAGATCCAGTGCGATCTGTCCCTCCTGCAATTTTGTCTCTTGTAAGCAGAAAATATCTGCATCCGTTTCCTGAAAGAAATCCAGAAATCCCTTCTGCATGCAGGCTCTCAGCCCGTTCACATTCCATGAGATCAGTTTCATATTTTCCCTACCTCTTTCCTGATTTGTCTTATGCCATCTTATCCCGGTCATAATTTTTATCCGCTTTTCTGTCATCTATTCGTTCTATCCGCCGTGCTTTTCCATCCATTCACATTCCTTCCGGGCAGCCTTCAGAGACGCTTCGTACCCTTTCAAGATATCCATAAGTCTCTGTACATCGATGATGCCGCTGGCTTTATTTTCCGGGTGATCCATCCATGGATGCTGTTTTTCCGGCGGATAAATATTTTCTATGGTATTTTCCCCGATCCGATACCATTTCTTCTGATAGCAGATCGTGTTGTCCGCCGGGTTTAAAAAGGTTTCCAGTTCCGTCAGTGGATAGATCTCTGCCGGTGTCCGGGGATTACCTTCCAGACCTCTCACGGCAGTGACCTTCACAGTTCCACCCTCCGGTACTACACACAGCCACATGGGCTCTGCCGGTTTTTTCCATAATTTATCCAGTATAAAGTTCAACGGTCCCAGTAACAGGATCGTCATGAAAACCGCCAGCGCTCCCGTCAGTTCCGGAATCCAGTCACCCCACAACAGCATCTGGAACAGCAGATGGTCACTCTCCCGCACACCCCAGACCTTCATCACTACCAGCACGGTTGCTACCATATAGATCAGTATAGTGATCAGGGCAAACGGCATCAGTACTTTTTCTTTTTTCATGCCCCATGCGGCATAAGCCTTGCATTCATCGTCCGTAAAAAGCACGGGCAGTTCATAGCTCTCTGTCATGCTCCGCTTCTCCCTCTTTTGCTATTCTCCGAGAATAATATGCAGGAACCGCTTGTCCAGCATCAACGTCCGGTTCCAGGGATTCAGGATCACACCCTCGATACCATCAGCAGTCAACGTCATGCGGAACAGCTGCTCCATATCCGTGAGAAAAGTGGACATTACGCTGCCGCTTCCCTTTAATTCTTCCTCAAATCCGGTGAAGGCCGACCACCATTTTTTCCCATCGGAGGTCTGCACCGCCTGCAGGCGCATGGCAGTTCCGGCGGCCTGTGTCACCGCTTCCTGCACATCTGCTGAGGGCGGTTCCACCGCCACGATAAGCTGTCCCTGCTCCCGCATACGTCTGCGCACCACCGTCAGAGCATGCGCCAGAAGTTCTTCTGTCGGCTCCTGCTGTAATGCCAGAATTGCCTCCTCTATTTTCTCATTTCCCTGTAAACCTTTATCTTTCTTTTCGTCCATAACCGTAATGTTGTCCTTTTTAATTGTAGTCGTTAAATCACTTCATCCTATTTCCCATGTCCCTTGCGCAATCTTGTATGCAATCTGTCGAATTCCATAAGAGCCACAGGCAACACAGCTCATGCCTATGCCCATCATACCATAAATGCCTCCGCAATTCCACTCACGTTTCCCTCCAGAAGCCGTCTTTTCCTTGACAGTGGGGATATTCGTTGCTAACATGAACCTGAGCGTTTGATGCTTAGAAATGAGGATAATTATGGATACTTTTGACCCGAAGCACATTTACAGCGATGCCGCAAAGCTGGCTCGTCTGAAAGATAAAAAGCTTTTCCTGTTCGATATCGACGGCACCATTGCCGTAGGCGATACCTTGTATGAGGGAAGTGCGGATCTTCTCCGCTACATTCAGGCCATCGGCGGCAGGGCTTATTACATTACCAACAATTCCACAAAAAGCGGACTGGATTATGTGAAAAAATTCCACGATGCATTTCACCTGGACAGCACGGAGGATCAGTTCATCACCTCCGGCTATATGACGCTGCGTTTTTTGAAGGAGAATTATGCAGACAAGAAAATCTTCGTTCTGGGAACCGCTTCCTTTGTGGCGGAACTGCGAAAGAATGGCCTCTGGGTAACCGAGGTCTGCGAGGACAGCATTGACTGCGTGGTCGTTGCCTATGACAGTGAATTAAATTATGCAAAGCTTACCGAAGTCTGCAAGATTTTATTCACCCAGGATGTTCCTTTCTACGGCACCAACCCGGATCTGCGCTGCCCCATCGACTTCGGCTTTATCCCCGATTGCGGTGCCATCTGCGACATGATCACCGCCACCACAGACAAACAGCCCATCTATCTGGGCAAGCCCAGCAAAGAGGTCGTAAAGCTTTGCCTTGAAGTCTCCGGCTTCACTCCCGAGGAGACTCTGGTGGTTGGCGATCGTCTGTACACCGATATTGCCTGCGGCATCAACGGTGGTGTGGACACCTGTGTTCTCTTCACCGGCGAGGCACAAAAAAAGGATATTCTGACTCCCGAGGGGGAGCCGAATACCCAATATCTGCCGGACTATGCTTTTGAAAATGTGCAGGAATTATTAAATGCCTGCCAGGGTGAAATAAATTTTAAATAGCTCTCTTCACGACACCGATTCCCAACGGATAAGGTCCGGTGTGTACGCCAATGGTGGCACCGATCTGGATGATGGGAATGGTGTCGATGTCGTATCCCTTTTCTTTCAGTCTGCCTGCCAGTCTGTTGCGGAACTCTACGGCTTCTTCATAATCGTAGCCATATCCCACGCAGACGCTGTAATTGGCAATATCTGCCTTTTCCTCTGCAAAATATGCTAACAGCAGATCGATATTTTTATCTACCGTCTTGCGACGGCTTCTGCCGATACCGGAGGGGAAGATTTCTCCCTCTTTTAAGGTAATGATGGGCTTGATGCCAAGCAGGCTGCCGGCCACGCTGGCTACTTTGCCGATACGTCCGCCGTGCTTTAAATATTCCATATTTCCTACGGTGAAAAAGATTCTGCCGGAGCTCTTGATCTCATTCAGGCGATCGATACTCTCCTGGTAACTCTTCCCCGCATCTCTAAGGCGTACCGCTTCCAATACATAGATGCCCTGCAATACGGTATTCACAGTAGAGTCGCAGACATAAATCTGTGCATTGGGATATTCCTCTTCCAGGATCGCTTTTGCATTCAGAGCAGACTGCATGGAGCCGCTGAACTTGGTGGTGATACAGATGCAGATGATGGGAGTTCCCGCCTTGACAAAAGGAAGAAATGCATCTACATAATCCTGCACGGAAGGCATGGAAGACTTCGGATATACATCCGGGTGATCCACCATTTCCTGATAGAACTCACGGACACCGATCTCTATCATTTCCTTCTGGTATTTCCCCTCTTCAAAAGATACATAAAAGGGAACTACCGTAATGTCTTTTTCTTTGGTCAGCTCCATGGGAAGATCACAGGAACCGTCTGATATAATATGAAATGCTTCGCTCATTCTCGCATACACCTTTCTACTTGTTTGCAGAGTTTAGCTTACCACGTTGTGGAGTAAAACGCAATGAGTTTTTGTTATTATATTTCATTTCGTGGTGTTTTATGTTGTTTTATGTAGTTTTTATAACTATATGCATGAAAAATCCGAATTACGCGATATTTGTCGATGAAAGTTTGTCAACCAACATACAACATTCGTTGACAATGGGCAGTTCTCTCGATATACTTGAGTTGTTAACCATTCATTCCCCCAGTTAACATTTTCTGCAGGAATGACCCCCTTTCATTCTCTGCAAACCCAAAAAACAGCCCGGCAGGATCTCCTGTCGGGCTGCGTTATTGTCTTCTATTATTCCTATCTTTATATGGAGTAATCCAGATTCTCCAGGCGCTTGTTCCGTCGTTCCACCAGATCCGCAATGGTGACTCCGTCCACTACCTTGTTCACTGCATCATACAATTCCTGCCATACCTCCAGAGTCTCACAGGTATCACATCGTTCGCAGATATCAGCGCCTTCCTCCAGACATGCCACCGGAGCCAGTGAGCCTTCCGTCAGTCGTAAGATCATTCCTACAGTAAAATCTGCCGGATCCTTGGCAATACGATAACCGCCCTGGGCACCACGGACGCTTTTTACATAACCTGCCTTGTTCAAAACAGCAATGATCTGCTCCAGATACTTTTCGGAAATCCCCTGTCTGGCAGCAATTTCTTTTACCTTGATACACTCTCCGTTGTTGTTCAATGCCAGATCCAGCATGACACGTACTGCATATCTTCCTTTGGTTGAAATTTTCATCCTATCCTCATTTCCGAGCATCTTCCTGCTCTGTTTCACTTTTAATGTCCGCCGGCTTATACCAAAGCGATTCTGAACTGCTCCAAATTTTCCACGGTTTCCACAGATTCTATCTTCTTTTCTCTTTTCCCAGAGTTCATATAGGATTTGTGGAAACAACAGAAAAATCAGGAGAGCACCCATGAATGCTACTCGATGGAATGCTCTCCGGATTTTCGCATTACTTTACTGGCACTTCACCTTACTTGTAAGGGATAACGCCACCGTTATAATTGTCATTGATGAACTGCTTGATCTCATCGGACTTCAGGGTATCTACCAGTGCCTTGATCTTAGGCAGATTCTCGTTGCCTTCCTTAACAGCGATTACATTTACATAAGTAGCGGCTGCTTCGGAATCATCGCTCTCATACAGCAGAGCATCGTCTGCAACAGTCAGGCCTGCTTCCATAGCATAGTTGCCGTTCAGGACACCGAAGGATACCTCTGGAAGGGTTCTGGGAACCTGTGCTGCTTCCAGCTCTACGAAGGTGATGTTGTGAGGGTTCTCTACGATATCCTTGGTAGTAGCAGTCAGACCCACACCATCCTTCAGGGTGATGTAACCGTTATCCTGTAACAGTAACAGAGCACGTGCCTCATTGGTGGTATCGTTGGGTACTGCGATAGTTGCATTGTCAATGTTGTCTAAGCTGGTCTCGGTTCCGGGATACAGTCCGAAGGGCTCGTAATGGATACCGCCGGCATTTACCAGATGGGTACCTTTCTCCTCGTTGAAGCTCTCCAGATAAGGGATATGCTGGAAGTAGTTTGCATCGAAATCACCGGACTCTACTACTAAATTAGGCTGTACATAGTCATCAAAAATCTGAATCTCCAGAGTATAACCCTGCTCCGCTAACAGAGGCTTTGCTGCCTCCAGGATCTCTGCATGAGGTACTGCACTTGCAGCTACCTTGATAGTGGTATCAGTGTCAGCTACTTCCTTGCTTTCTGTTGCCTCGGTAGTCTGGGCAGCGGTTTCCTGGTTAGCTGTTGTTGCAGCTGCCTCGCTGGTCTGCGCAGCTGTTTCATTGCTGCCGCAGCCGGTCAGTGCGCTCACGGACAATGCTGCAACTGCAATCAAAGCAATCACTTTCTTTTTCATAATTCTTCTCCTCCTAAATCTTTTGGTAAAAAATTTTAGTCTATTGAATCAGATGCCTTACATCTGCCTCAATCTTTTCGTTTTCCCTAACGGGTTCTCTTATCCAATTTCTTGGAAATCGTCATTCCGATATATTGCAGCAGCTGTACCAACAGTACCAACAATACTACTGTCACCAGCATAATATCGGTCTGGTAACGATAATAACCATATCGGATCGCAATATCACCGAGTCCGCCTCCACCTACGGCACCTGCCATAGCGGAGTAGCCTAAGATTGTTCCCAGTGCAATGGTCGCATTCACAAGCAATGAGGTTCTGGATTCTGCCAGCATAACCTTCCAGATGATCGTCCACAGGTTAGCTCCCATGCTCTGTGCTGCTTCAATCACTCCGTGATCTACCTCCAACAGAGAAGATTCCACCATTCTGGCAATGAACGGTGCCGCTGCCAGAGTCAGAGGAACGATGGTAGCCGTCGGACCGTAGCTCTTTCCTACAATGATACGGGTCAAAGGGATGATCATGATCAACAAAATCAAAAACGGAATGCTTCGCACAATGTTGACTATCACATCCAGAATCTTATAAATGATCTTGTTCGGACGCAGTCCCTTCGGTGCAGTGATCACCAGGGCAATTCCCATAGGAAGTCCGAGTACATACCCCATAAATGTGGAAACAAGGGTCATATACAAAGTAACAAAGGTGCCTTCCACCAGCATCATAATCGTTGCGTTATCCCACATAGTCTTTCAGCTCCTCCACTTCCAGTTTTCTCTCCTGTAAATAATGGATCATCTTGTTCGCTGCCATTTCATCCTCCGGCAGCTGCAGGATCATCTGTCCATGGGCGATACCGCCAATGTCCTTGGTATCCGCTAACAGGATATTAACGGGAGCCTTGCACTCCAGCACCATATTGGCGATCACAGGCTCGAAAGAAGAATTCTCGGTGAAAACAATGCGGATGCAGCGTTTGCCGGACATTTCCTTTGCCTTGGGATCCACCATGAACACCAGCTTTCTTGCAGCTGCGGACTGGGGTCTGGAGAATACCTCCTCCACAGTACCATGCTCTGCCAGTTCTCCGGCATCGATAATGGCTACATGGGAACAGATCTCCTGTACCACAGCCATCTCATGAGTGATGATCACGATGGTGATGCCGTACTGTTTGTTGATGTCCTGTAATAATTTCAGGATCTCCTTGGTCGTCGTGGGATCCAGCGCACTGGTCGCCTCGTCACACAGCAGGATCTTCGGCGTATTGGCAAGAGCTCTTGCGATTGCCACACGCTGCTTCTGTCCACCGGAGAGTTGGGAAGGATAAGCGTCTGCCTTTTCCTTCAGTCCTACAATCTCGAGCAGTTCCATAGCGCGCTTTCTGGCTGTCTGCTTCTTCACACCCACGATCTCCATGGGAAAGCATACATTGTCCAGAACACTTCTCTGCATGAGCAGATTAAAATGCTGAAAGATCATCGCAATGCCTGTACGAACCTTACGAAGTTCGGCCTCAGTCAGTGTCGAAAGATCCTGATCTTCTACGACTACGGTTCCCGTGGTGGGCTTCTCCAGATAGTTCAGGCAACGTACCAGGGTAGATTTTCCGGCACCACTCATACCGATGATGCCGTAGATGTCTCCCTTGTTGATATCCAGGCTGATACCCTTTAAGGCTTCTACCTGATTATCTTTACCAATAAAAGTTTTTGTTACATTCTTGATCTGAATGATCGGTTCCATAAGTTCCTCCATTCCAGGTTCGCGCTTTTAAGGGGAGAAAAGCGCAAATTCCTTGAATTCCTAGTACCATGCCATACATTCTAACACAAGAATGCAAGTCTGTCCAGTTCTGCAAATTTCGTCTTAAGCTTCTGCAAACATAGGGGTGGACAGGTATCTGTCACCGGAATCGGGAAGCAATGCTACGACTGTTTTGCCTGCATTTTCAGGGCGTTTTGCGATCTGTGCTGCTGCGTACAGAGCTGCGCCGGAGGTGATTCCTACCAGGATACCTTCCTTATGAGCGATGAGGCGGCCGGTGGTAAATGCCTGATCGGTAGTAACGGTAAAGATCTCATCATAAATGCCGGTATTCAGAACGGAAGGAACGAATCCTGCGCCGATACCCTGCAGCTTATGCGGTCCGGGCTGTCCGCCGGAAAGTACGGGAGAATCTGCAGGCTCTACTGCTACGATCTTCACATTGGGATTCTTGGATTTTAAATAAGTACCAATGCCGGTCACGGTTCCGCCGGTACCTACACCCGCTACGAAGATATCAACCTTTCCATCAGTGTCTTCCCAGATCTCAGGACCGGTGGTAGCTGCATGTGCGGCAGGGTTCGCGGGGTTATCAAACTGTCCGAGGATTACAGCTCCAGGGATGGACTTTTCTAACTCCTCTGCCTTGGCGATAGCACCCTTCATGCCCTTGGCGCCTTCGGTCAGTACCAACTCTGCACCGTATGCCTTCAGGAGGTTACGGCGCTCCACACTCATGGTCTCGGGAAGGGTAAGAATGGTTCTGTATCCCTTGGCTGCAGCCACACTTGCCAGGCCGATACCGGTGTTGCCGGAGGTGGGTTCGATGATGGTGGAACCTTCTTTTAAAATACCCTTCTTCTCGGCATCTTCGATCATTGCCAGTGCGATTCTGTCCTTAACGCTTCCTGCGGGATTGAAGTACTCCAGCTTTGCCAACAGTTCTACGCCTTCGATATTCTGATCCTTCAAGTAGTTTGTCACCTTTAAAAGGGGTGTATGTCCGATCAGCTGGGTTGCGGATGTGTAAATCTTACTCATAATGAAATCCTCCATATACTTGAAAATTGTGTTCGTTTTCTATTTCCTACTTAACTGATAGGGATGTTATGAATTTATACTATACTATTCCGCTAGGAATGTCAACAATTATTTTATATTTTTTTTGGAATTTTGCTAGAGGGGAGAAGATGGTATGATTTATACAATTAGTCCGTAGCCTCCATTGGGGCCAGGAGCCGCTTTTGCGTCTCCGTAGTCACGACAGCAGGTAAGAAACGCGGCACACTCATACTTTAGTACGCTGCGCTCATGTCGCAGAGCGTAGCGGTACATAAGCGTGAAAAGTACTTGCGCAATGCGTCCCTTAGGGCGCTATGATACCGACGTCTGCTTACGGCCTGTTTATTCTTACCT
>ERZ791579.786-NODE-786-length-20338-cov-3.676675_pt1 | contig 20338 bp, 17 predicted proteins | sample MGYA00509968_ERZ791579 | MGnify/ENA primary metagenome ERZ791579 (study PRJEB30046, sample SAMN00791924) | human gut metagenome | study: EMG produced TPA metagenomics assembly of the A metagenome-wide association study of gut microbiota in type 2... | reverse complement strand
CTATGTATGAAAAGGCAGCGTTGCTCACCGTGAAGATCGGTGTCATCGGAATCCTGTTTGCGATTCTGCTGGGACTGGTATGTGCGGCGATACAATATTATAAAGTGCCGGTGCTTCGGTGGATCGTAGCGGTCTACGTGGAACTGAGCCGTAATACACCGCTTCTTGTACAGCTGTTTTTTATCTATTACGGCTTCCCGAAGATCGGGATCCGGATGTCAGCGGAGCTGTGCGGTGTAGTCGGCCTGGCATTCTTAGGCGGCAGCTATATGGCAGAAAGCTTCCGCAGCGGCCTGGAATCCGTAGAACCCATTCAGAGTGAAAGTGCCATCAGCCTGGGAATGAATTCCCGACAGGTGTTGGGATATGTGATCCTGCCGCAGGCAATGTCCACCAGTATTCCTGCATTTGTGGCAAATATTATTTTCCTGTTAAAAGAGACCAGCGTGTTCAGTGCCATCAGTCTGATGGATCTGATGTTTACGGCAAAGGATCTGATCGGACTGTATTATAAGACTACCGAGAGCCTTTTCCTTCTGGTGGTATTTTATCTGTTGATCCTGCTGCCGGTATCGATCGTGGGATCTCTGGTGGAGAGGAGGATGCGTTATGCCGGATTTGGGGATTGATGTATTATTCAAAGGCACGAACATGCTCCGTCTGCTGCAGGGATTATGGGTAGCCATGAAGATCAGTATCGTATCTATTCTGATCAGTATGCCGTTAGGTATTCTGGTGGGAGCGTTGATGACGGTGAAGAACCGGTTCGTCAAAGCTATCTTCCGGGTCTATCTGGAATTCATCCGTATCATGCCGCAGCTGGTGCTTTTATTTATCGTATATTTCGGATCTACCAGAGCACTGGGCTGGAATCTGTCCGGAGAGGTGGCATCCGTCATTGTCTTCGTCCTGTGGGGCACCGCAGAGATGGGAGATCTGGTGCGTGGAGCGCTGATCAGTATTCCGAAGCATCAGTACGAAAGCAGTGAAGCACTGGGATTCAGTAAAATACAGACGTATCTGTATATCATTATTCCGCAGACTGTGCGGAGACTGATTCCGCTATCCATCAACCTGATCACCCGTATGATCAAGACCACCAGCCTGGTGCTCATGATCGGCGTGGTGGAAATGCTGAAGGTGGCACAGCAGATCATTGAGGCCAATCGTATGAGCAGTCCCAATGCTGCGTTCGGAGTATTCCTTGTGGTATTTGTTCTGTATTTCTTCGCCTGCTGGCCCTTCAGTGTTCTGGCCAGAGTGCTGGAGAAAAAGTGGAATTAGAAATGGAACCGGAGTCGGAATGAGAATGGAGTGAAAACATGGCAGAGACATTGTTGAAGATAGAAAATCTGACAAAAGAATATGAAGGCCAGAAGATCCTGGACGGCATCAATCTGGAAGTAAAACAGGGAGATGTTCTGGTAGTGGTAGGTCCCAGCGGCTGTGGTAAGAGTACGCTGCTTCGGTGTATTAATGCACTGGAACCTATTCAGGGCGGTACGATAAAGCTGCAGGGCATGGATATCCGCAAGGGCAGTAAAAATATCACCACCCTGCGTCAGAAGATCGGTATGGTATTCCAGAGCTATGAATTGTTCCCGCATCTGACGGTACTGGACAATATTACGCTGGCACCGGTCAAGGTACAGAAGCGCGATAAGGCGGAGGCACAGAAGGAGGCCATGGAGCTTCTGGAGCGCGTGGGACTGGCAGATAAGGCAAAGAGTTATCCCAGACAGTTGTCCGGTGGACAGAAGCAGCGTGTAGCCATCGTCCGGGCATTGTGCATGCATCCGGAGATCCTGCTGTTCGATGAAGTGACCGCGGCACTGGATCCGGAGATGGTAAGAGAAGTGCTGGATGTTATGCTGGATCTGGCAAAACAGGGCAAGACCATGCTCATTGTCACCCATGAGATGCAGTTTGCAAAGGCGGTAGCGGACAAAGTTATTTTCATCGACCAGGGTAAGATCGTGGAGGAGGCCGCTCCCGATAAATTTTTCGAACATCCGGAGACAGAGAGAGCAAAACAGTTCCTGAATGTATTCACCTTCGAACATGTGGAACATCATACAAAACAGGCATAGGAATCGCATAAATACAGGAAAAAGATAATGAAGAGAGTGTTCATTATCTTTTTTTTGTGCTATACTCATTATGGATTTTTGCGTTTTATTTCAAATGATTTGCAATATGTGACCAAAGGAGAATGGGAAAGGTGAAGAAAAAACCTTATATCAGATATGTGATTCTGGGGATTCTGGCTACATTGATGGTGGGGTGTATCATTCGTATTGCCATGCCCAACCGGGAATGGAACTATACCGGAAGCTATACTTTTGCGGAAGGGGAATCTTATACAGAAGAGCCGGTATTTGAGCATATTTCGCTGGGGACAGGAGTATACCGGGTGGAGCTGTCCTACGAATGCACCGGGGATGCCATCGCGGTCTGCAATGTGAAAGACGGCACTGTGTATCAGGGAGGCCTGTTGTGCAACGGCGAGCATCTGTACAGTGCACTGGGGCATACTTCCTATGATTTCTGGCTTTATGAGCCCACAGAAGAACTGACGGTGACAATCGATTATTCCGGACGGGAAAAGCTGACCACCGGGAATCTGCGGATCGTGGAGACGAATCTTCTGTGGACAAGATATCTTGTGATCCTTGCGGCAGCAGCACTGTTGGTTCTTGCGACCATGTGGCTGGAGCGTTGGGAGGTGGTAAAAGGCAGAAATGAGCAGAGACGTCAGATCCTGTTTGGAATCGGTGTGATCGCCTTTTTTGCCTCCATCCCCTATTTTTATGACGGCATGGTGTCCGGAGCGGATCTGACCTATCATTTGCACCGTATTGAAGGTGTAAAGGATGGACTTCTGACCGGACAGTTCCCGGTACGGCTGGAACCCAGATGGGTATTTGACCACGGATACGCCAATGGTATTTTCTATTGCAATATGTTATTGTATTTTCCGGCACTTCTGCGCATGGCAGGCTTTACGATGACGGAAAGCTATGCTTTCTATTGCATAGGACTTAATATTGCTACGGCAGCGATAGCCTGGTACTGCTTTAGTGGAATATTCAAAGACCGGATCATAGGCCTGGTCTGCAGCGCATTGTATACTTTATCGATATTCAGATTTTTTAAGCTGGTAATGGTAGGAGCTGTAGGAGAGGGAAGCGCCTATACGTTTCTGCCGCTGGTGGTATACGGAATTTATCTTGTCTTTGAAAAAGATGTGGAAGACAGAGAGTTTCATAAAAGCTGGATCATTTTGGGACTGGGATATGCCGGATTGATCCAGACCCATGTACTGACCTGTGAGATTACGGCATTGTTCACAGTGCTGTTCTGTCTGATTTATATTCGCAGAGTATTTACATGGCCAAGATTTCGGCAGCTTGCATGTGGAGCATTTTTTGCGCTGGGATTAAGCTTGTGGTATTTGGTACCGTTTGTTGACTATTATTTGACACAGGATGTCAGGATACGCCATGCATCGGCGAGAACTATCCAGGACAGAGGAACCATTTTTGCGCAAATATTACAGCAGTTCTGGTTCAGCAGAATTCCGGAATCCATGGAAGGCAAGGCAGGGGATTTACTGAATCCTATTGGGGTAGGATTGTTTCTGGTAATAGGAATGATGATTTTCTGGCTGCTGTTATTTTTGGGAGATTTGCAAAAACAAAAAGAGGCTGAGAAGAGCTTTGCGATAAAGGCAGCAGGATTCGGATGCCTTGCATTATGGATGTCCACAAATTCCTTTCCCTGGGATAACATTCAGAAAATTTCCGGCATTGCAGCGACACTGGTGAGCAGTCTGCAGTTCCCCAATCGTTTTCTGGGATGGGGTACGGTTCTGTTGGTGACGGTAACGGGATATGTGATTCGATATTTTCAGAACAACCGGAAAATCTTCTATCAGATGAGTCTGATCACGGCAGTAGTGTCTTTGTCTGCATCCTATCTGTTTATGATGGATTCGGGAGTACAGGAGAGGGACGTTACATTATATAATCAGGAAAGTATGGGATTTGGTTACATCTCCGGAGAAGAGTATCTGATCTATGGAACGGACAGCACAAAGCTGACTTTTGCAAGACCGGAAGCCAATGAGAATATTCAGATCGCAGACTATGAAAAGAGAGGTTTAAATATAAGCTTTTTCTGCAGGAATGATTCGGCTCGGGAGGAAATAGTAACACTTCCGGTTCTCATGTATAAGGGATATGCAGCCAGGGATGACAAAGGAGAAGTATTGGAGATCACAGACGACGGTGGACATATTTTGCAAGTGTGCATTCCGGGTGGATATGCCGGAACAGTCAGAGTGCGTTTTGTGGAACCGTGGTATTGGAGAACGGCGGAACTGGTTACTTTGATCACAGCAGCGGGTATTGTGTTTTTCGGGATTCGGAAGAGGAGACAGAGATGAAAAAGAAATGGATTTTATTAGCGGAAGGGCTTCTCTTAGCGGTTCTGTTCGTGCTGTCTTTTGGGGGATCGGATATTGTATTTGAGGCAGATCATCAGCAATTGTATCGGGTGGAAGAAACAGGGGGGATCGTCAGCAAAGATTTTGCATTGAACCCGGGAGTATATCGCATCATAGTAGAGTCGGATATTGCAAATGGCGGAATCGGAAGCGGAATGGAGATCAGTCTGGAAGCGGAGGAGACCACTTTTCGTGCGATCAGGGGCAACCGGGCAACTTTGCCTGCAGATACGGAGCATAAAAGGATTACCTATTATGTGGCAGATACGGTTGATGCAGCACATCTGCAGATACAGCCATTTTCGGAGGGAGGAAATGTTTCCTATGAGTTGAAAGTAGAGAAGACAACCGCCGGAAGAAGGATCCTTTTTGTAATAGTGCTGGTTCTTTTTGCCTGTCTGGATGGAATTGCGATATTCCGCAGAAAAGTATTGTGTAAAGAAGTGAGCGGACAGAAAAAATGGATCAACTGTGCAATGGTGGGAATCTGGATGATAGCCTGTATCCCCTTGCTGGTGGATTATCTTGTTCTGGGGACTGACAGTGTACAGTGCCTGAGAGAAACAGAGTATATGCTTCAGGGAGAATGGGGAAGGATTCCGGCGGCCCATTTACTATATTTATGGATTCCGGCAGGAATGCGGTGGATTGGATTTCCGGTCGCAACATCTTATAAGATCATGATAGCATTTTTATCCGGAGCTGCACTTGCATTGCTTTATTTCCTGTTTTCCAAATGGGGAAAGGATGCCCGACTGGTGTTGGCGGCAGCAGCTTTTGGTATATGGAATCCTCTGGCGGTGAAGACCTTATATGTAATGGGAAATCCCGGAAAGTTTGTTGTCTGTGTGTTGGGATATGCAGTACTGGGCAGTGTGGTATGGATACTTCTTCAAAAAAGAAAAAGCCAGAACAAAATTTCCCCTTGGATCGTGTTTGCGGTACTGTTAATACTTGTTTTACAGGTGGTATATTATGAAAATACCATTATACTGCAATCGGATGTTCAGTACTGGTACAATGAAGAACCTTTCATGACAGGAGAATAACAGATGGAAAGTACTTTTATCATATTGACCCAGATTATTACCTTTGGAACTGCATGGAGTATGTTCCATTGCCTTTTAAAGAGAAAAAAGAAAGACTGGTTTTCACTAGTGGGGGCATTGGGGTATCTGTTGCTGCCTTATCATGTATATGTGGTAACGGAAAGTGTGGATCGGTCACAGATTCTGATATGGATGGTGGTGCCGATCCTGGCAGCGTCTCTGGTAAAAATGTCGGATACGGAGAAAATGTTCTGGAAGACAGGTTACGGATTGACCGCAGTACTGTCCCTGGGGATTATCGGAAGACTGGATGGCGTAGCCGCATTGACGCTTTTGTTCCTGATCTGCGTGGGTGGTATCTGCCGGAGACAATGGCAATATCCGGTGATCGGAATTCTGGGAGTTGCCATGGCATACCCCACCTATATGACGTGGAAACACTGGCTGTTCGACGGGTCCTTTGCGGAGAGCGGATTGGAATATACCAGCATCATGGAGCAGGGATACAGTATCGGCGGTCTGTTCAGTACTTATTTTTATAGGAACGGACACCCCGGAATGGGAATTCTGTTGCTTGGCTGTCTGTTGTTTTTGCTCTATCAAAGCTTTGTAAAAGGAAAAAAGATATGCGCCAAAAATGATCATATCTGGCTGGGAGCGGCGGCATTGCTCACTGTAATGTCTCTGCGGTATTTCCCGTGGGATTTTGTACAGAGAATGGGAAGCTGGGCACTGGGGCTGGTAACGCTGATCGGGACTCCAGCGGTGTTTTTCGGTTACGCCCAGATACTGTTGTGTGTGTGGAGCATTGAAAAATGCGGTGCAGTTTTACGGTTGACAGACAGAACAGCAAGGATGCGGGAAGGCACTGTCAAAAAGAAAGGAGAAAAGTAGCATGGAAAGTAGGGAAGAAAAAGAATCCCAGGGAAAAATATTGTGGAAAATATTCATATCCACACTGTATCTGAGTGCATTCACGTTCGGGGGCGGTTATGTCATCGTTACGCTGATGAAGAAGAAATTCGTGGATGAATACCATTGGATCGGAGAAGACGAAATGCTGGATCTGGTGGCCATTGCCCAGTCCTCGCCCGGTGCGATCGCAGTCAACGGAGCCATCGTGGTGGGGTACAAGCTGGCCGGGATCCCGGGGGCACTGGTGGCGATCCTTGGAACGATCCTGCCGCCCTTTGTGATTATAGCGGCAATATCTGTCTGCTACAATGTGTTCCGCAGTAACTTCTTCGTGGCGCAGATGCTGTCTGGGATGCAGGCAGGAGTGGGAGCGGTGATCGCTTCCGTGACGTATGATATGGGTGCACCTATCGTAAAAGAAAAAGATCCTATGTCACTTGTCATTATGCTGGGAGCTTTTTTGGCAGCATGTATTCTGGAGATCAATGTGGTCTACATTGTGATCGTCTGCGGACTGATTGGTTTGGTCCGGACACTTCTTTCCAAAAGGAGGTCTGGAAAATGATCTATCTGCAATTATTTTTAAGTTTTCTGCAAATAGGAATGTTCAGCTTCGGCGGCGGTTATGCGGCCATGCCTCTGATCCAGGGACAAGTAGTCACGACTCACGGATGGCTGACCATGTCGGAATTCACGGATCTGATCACGATATCACAGATAACACCGGGCCCCATTGCAGTGAATTCCGCCACCTTCGTGGGACTGAAGATTGCCGGGATTCCCGGAGCCGTGGTGGCGACGGCCGGATGTATTCTGCCGTCCTGTATCATTGTGACGATCCTCGCAAGACTATACCTGAAGTATCGTAATCTGGATCTGTTGCAGGGAGTGCTGAAATCTCTGCGGCCTGCAGTGGTGGCAATGATCGCATCGGCAGGGATCCTGATCCTGAAAAATGCGTTCTGGGGAAGTGCGGAGAGCATCTCCCTGACGGGAACTGAGTGGAGTATGGTGGTGATCTTCGGAATCTGTGTGTTGCTGCTTCGGAAAACGAAACAGAATCCCATCTGGGTCATGGTACTGGCGGGTGTCATGAAGGTGGGAATCTCCGCAATGACAAATGTTTTGTAATGTAATAGGAAAATGAGAAAAGCGGATCTGCTTTTTGCGGATCCGTTTTTTTTCTGTTCTAAAAATCGAAAAACAAATAGCCTCAAAATGTCCGCGGGAAAAATACACTTGTCTTTATATAAGAAATACTATATAATAGCACATAATGTGTGCAATGAAGTACATGTATACATCAGAAAAAAGGGAAAGAAGAGTGTAAGTATGAAAAAACTATTTGAAAAGTGGAACAGCATCAGCCTGATCCTGCGTATCGTATGTGGTCTGGTCATTGGTGTGATCCTGGGACTGGTCGTGCCGCAGGCAACCGGTATTGCCATTCTGGGAGATGTTTTTGTAGGTGCCCTGAAGGCCATTGCGCCTTTGTTGGTATTCTTCCTGCTGATCAGTGCCTTGTGTCATGCAGGGAAGAGCCATGGCGGCATCATTAAGACCGTTATTATTATGTACATGTTCAGTACCTTTCTGGCAGCGCTGGTAGCCGTGATCGCCAGCCGGTTATTCCCCGTGACACTGACACTGGCAGACGCAGCCACCGATATGGCAGCGCCGGACGGTATCGTGGAAGTACTGAAGACTCTGTTAATGAATATGGTAGCCAATCCGGTATCCTCTCTGTTAAATGCCAACTATATTGGTGTTCTGACCTGGGGTGTGATCATCGGTGTCGGTATGAGAGCAGCCAATGATACCACCAAGAAAGTACTGGATGACATTTCCAACGGTCTGTCCCAGGTAGTCAGCTGGATCATCAGTATGGCTCCTTTCGGAATCTTAGGTCTGGTATTCAGCTCCATTTCTTCCAACGGACTGGAGATCTTCTCCGAATACGGAAAACTTCTGTTAGTACTGGTAGGTTCCATGCTGTTTATCTACTTTGTGACCAACCCGATCATCGTGTTCTGGTGTATCCGCAAGAACCCGTACCCGCTGATTTTCAAGTGCCTGAAGAAGAGTGCCATTACTGCGTTCTTCACCAGAAGCTCCGCAGCCAATATTCCTGTGAATATGAAGGCCTGTGAAGAGTGGGGAATGGATAAGGATACCTATTCCGTAACCATCCCGCTGGGAGCTACCATTAACATGGACGGTGCAGCCATCACCATTACCGTAATGACACTGGCAGCGGCAAATACTCTGGGGATTCACGTAGACTTCTTAAGCGGTATCGTGCTGAGTATTCTGGCAACCCTGGCAGCCTGCGGTGCATCCGGCGTGGCAGGAGGATCCCTGTTACTGATCCCTATGGCATGTTCGTTGTTTGGAATCTCCAACGACATTGCCATGCAGATTGTAGGTGTCGGCTTCATCATCGGTGTCATCCAGGATTCTGTGGAGACCGCACTGAATTCTTCCTCCGACCTGTTATTGTCCGCATCCGCAGAGTTCAGACAGTGGAGACTGGAAGGCAAAGAGATCAAATATTAAAAAAATAGTCTGAAAATCATAACAGGCAGTCAGAAAGCTGTTATCCGATCGTGGGTAGCAGCTTTTCTGCAACTAAAAACTTTGGCGATTTGACGCGGTGATTTCTTGACACATTGTATGAGAAAAAGTACAATTAAGAGAAAAGTACTCTACGGTACGCAAAACAAAATAAGGATAAAAGGGATGGTGCACTATGGGGAAAACGATCAAAGGGTAAATTACGATGCAGGCGGAACTGGCGGATGCGGTGGCCGGAGTGAATAAGAACCTTCAGGGGATCACCTATTCCAGTGAAAATATGTCTACAGAGACCAAGGGCGTATTACAGAGCATCGGCAAACTTCAGCAGAATATGCGGCAGTTCCGTGTCTGAGTAAGTTTGGAGGGAAATTATGTGGCAGCCACAGGAAGACAATACGTATAATGATCTGCGGGAAAACTCCATCAGACAATGGCTGGAGGATATGAGCAGACATGAAGATGTAGCGGTCCGCGGAGGCGTGAAAGTCACCGCGGAATATCTGGAGGATCTGAAGAAGCAGATCCGTCAGTTAGAGGAAAAATGTGCATTGAAAGATGCCTATTTGAAGAAGATGAAAGAGAAGGCGGGACAGTGAGAGATCACTGTCCTGTTTTTCTATAGAAAAATGCTTGAATTTCTGGCAGAAGCGGGGCACGGGAGGGTTGACAGTTATCGGGAAAAAAAGTATCATATATAAGATATTGAGCTAAAATTGCGGGAAAGGCAATTTGCAGATATAAAATATACGAGCGGAAGGGTAGAAAACCATGGCACTTAGCAAGAAGCCTACAACGGGCATGAAAGATATCCTGCCGGAGGAGATGCAGATCCGTGATTACGTGATCAGCGTCATCAAGGACACCTACGGCAAATTCGGTTTTACTTCCATTGAGACTCCCTGTGTGGAAAATATTGCAAACTTAAGCAGTAAGCAGGGCGGTGACAATGAGAAGCTGATCTTCAAAATCTTAAAGCGCGGCGAGAAACTGAATGTAGCAGCTGCGACCACCGAGGAAGAGGTAGTCGACAGTGGGCTGCGTTATGACCTGACGGTACCGCTGGTACGTTATTATTCCAATAATGCGGCATCCCTGCCTTCTCCTTTTAAGGCATTGCAGATGGGCAATGTATGGAGAGCGGACAGACCTCAGAGAGGAAGATATCGTCAGTTCATGCAGTGTGATATCGATATTCTCGGTGAGCCGTCTAACTTAGCGGAGATCGAACTGATCCTGGCGACCACCACCACACTGGGCAGGCTTGGATTTAAAAATTTCCAGATCCGTATCAATGAACGCCGTATTCTGAAGGCAATGGCTGCTTACAGCGGATTCCCCGAAGAGTCCTATGACAGTGTATTCATCACTTTGGACAAAATGGACAAGATCGGTCTGGAAGGCGTGGAAGCTGAGCTTTTGGAGAACGGTTTTGATAAGACATGTGTAGACAAGTATCTGGAACTGTTCAAGGGTCTGGAGAGTGCAGAGGATGGTGTGGCTTATCTGGCGGATACCCTGGAAGGATTCTTAGAGCCCGAGATCGCCCAGAGCCTCAGAGAGATCATGGACAGCGTCAGAGCGACGAAGGCTTCCGATTTCGAGATCGTGTTCGATGCTACGCTGGTAAGAGGTATGTCTTATTATACCGGAACCATTTTCGAGATCGCTATGCCGGAATTCGGTGGCAGCTGCGGTGGCGGCGGACGTTACGACAAGATGGTCGGCAAGTTTACCGGCAATGATGTGCCCGCCTGCGGATTCTCCATCGGCTTCGAGCGTATCATCATGCTGCTCATGGAGAGGGGGTTCCAGGTGCCTACGAGACCGAAGCAGGTAGCATATCTGATCGAGAAGGGTGTCAGTGGCGAAAGACTGTGTGAGGTGATCGCACAGGCCCAGGAAGCCCGTAAGGACGGTACTCAGGTACTGGTAGCCCGCATGAACAAGAATAAGAAATTCCAGAAAGAACAGCTGAACAAGGAAGGCTACGAAGAATTCGTGGAATTCTATAAAGAAGAATTAAAGAGATAAAAAGCAACAGACGAAGGAGCAAAAGCAATGATTCAGTCCAGAACCCATAATTGTAATGAACTTCGGATCGGCAACGTTGGCGAGAGAGTCACACTGGTCGGCTGGTTCGAGAACATGAGAAAAGTCAGCAAGAATCTCGGATTTGTCATTTTGCGTGATTTCTACGGAACCACTCAGCTGGTAGTAGAGACCGAAGAGATGATGAACGTGATGGATGGCATCAACAAGGAGTCCACCATCTCCGTGGAAGGTGTGGTAAGAGAGCGTTCCAGCAAGAATGCCAATCTGCCTACCGGAGAGATCGAAGTAGTGCCTGACAAGATCGAGATTTTAGGTAAGTGTATCTACAATGCACTTCCTTTTGAGATCAATCAGTCCAAGGATGCAGACGAGAATGCCCGTCTGAAATACCGTTATCTGGATCTGAGAAATCCGAACATGAAGAAGAATATCGTGATGAGAAGTCAGATCGTGGCAGAGCTGCGTCAGAGAATGTATGCTCTGAACTTCATGGAGATCACCACCCCTATTCTGACCTGTTCTTCCCCGGAAGGTGCGAGAGATTATCTGGTTCCTGCCAGAAATCATCCCGGCAAGTTCTACGCTTTGCCCCAGGCACCCCAGCAGTTCAAGCAGATCCTGATGGCTTCCGGTTTTGACCGTTATTTCCAGATCGCTCCCTGCTTCCGTGATGAGGATGCGAGAGCAGACCGTTCTCCCGGAGAATTCTATCAGCTGGATATGGAGATGGCATTCGCTTCCCAGGAAGATGTATTTTCCATCGTAGAGCAGGTGCTGCCTCCCGTATTTGAAAAGTATGGCATTTATAAAGAAGCTTCCAAGGCGCCTTTCGTACGCATCCCTTATCTGGAGGCTATGGATAAGTACGGCTCCGATAAGCCGGATCTGCGTATCGATCTGGTGCTGACCGATGCCACCGAGGTAATGCAGGGCTGTGGCTTTGCTGCTTTCGAAGGTCAGACGGTAAAGGCTATCGTGGTGGATGGCTTCACCGCTACCCGTAAGCAGATCGATGCTATCTGCGCAGAGGTAGAAGTACAGACCGCACGCAAGGGATTCTGGTTCCGTGTAGACGAGAACGGAGAGTTCGTAGGCGGTATCTCCAAGTTCTTGCAGGATCGCAAGGAAGAAGTCATCAAGGCTCTCGGCCTTAAGAACGGTGACTTTGTAGGGCTTGCCGCAGGCAAGAAGCTGGAAGCGCAGAAGACAGCAGGTGTATACAGAAAGCTGCTGGGTGCAGCCAGCGAGAAACATATGAAGAAGGATTGCTACGAGTTCTGCTGGATTGTGGATTTCCCGATGTATGAGATCGGTGAAGAGTCCGGCGAACTGGAATTCTGTCATAATCCGTTCTCCATGCCCCAGGGCGGTATGGATGCGCTGAACAATCAGGATCCTCTGGAGATTCTGGCATACCAGTACGATCTGGTCTGCAACGGCGTAGAGCTGTCCTCCGGCGCAGTGAGAAACCATGATCCTGAGATTATGATCAAGGCATTCGAACTGGTAGGCTTAGGCGAAGCCGATGTGAAGGCAAAGTTCCCTGCCATGTACAATGCATTCTGTTACGGAGCACCCCCTCATGCAGGAATCGCTCCCGGCGTAGACCGTATGATCATGTTGATCTGTGGTGAGGAAAGCATCCGTGAGATCATTCCTTTCCCCATGAACAAGAATGCCATGGACATTATGATGGGAGCACCGGGTACGGTAGAGCAGAAGCAGTTGGATGAACTGCATCTGGCCATCACCGCCAAGCCGGAAGAATAATAATGAGGCTGTCGCACGATTTCTGTGTGACAGCCTTTATGTTGGGTATATATGGCAATTTGTCAGGAGAAGAATATGGCTGTAGGAATTTATGTATTGCATTTGCACCCAGGTGAGGAAGAAATCAGGCGGACATTCCTGCGGGAAGCTGCAGAATGTGTGGATCCGGTGCGGTGTAAGAAGGTACAACGGCTGAAAAGCACCGGAGCAAAGGCAGCCAGTCTCGGCGCGGGAATGCTGTTGCAGAAGATGGCTCTGGATCTGATAGACGGTACGGAGAATACCGGAATCCTGTTTCTGGAAGAGGATGAGCTGCTTGCGGTGTTACAGGAGCGGATGCACCGGGACAAGGCGGGGGCGTTATCCTTTTCCTACGAATATGGAGAACTGGGGAAGCCACAGATCGTGAATATCCCGAAAAAATTCAATCTGTCTCATTCCGGAGACTATGTGGTCTGCGCGGTAGGAGACGGAGAAGTGGGAGCGGACATTCAGAAATGGGTTCCCTATAAGGAACGGACGGCAGAGCGTTTTTTTGCGCCAACGGAATGGAAACTGCTGCAGGAACTGCCTGCGTCACAGCGCACGGAACTGTTTTACCGATTGTGGAGCAGAAAAGAAGCCTACGGCAAATACACCGGCCAGGGGATCGGCAGTGCAGTGGGAGAAGATTTCTCCGACGAACAGAACTGGCAGGAAAAGCAGATATGTTTCCGGGAACGGGTTCTGGAGGATAGCTATTCGCTGGCGGTCTGTTACGGAACAGCAGAAGCGTAAAAGATAGGGAACGAGAAAGCTGTACAGGGATAGGAAGCATGAAAAGCGGATGCGCCTTACATGGAAAGCGCGAAGAAATGAGGACTTTATGAAAAGATTAATGATGTATCTGAAAGATTATAAGAAAGAGTCCATACTGGCACCACTGTTCAAACTGCTGGAAGCATTTTTCGAACTGATGGTTCCTCTGGTAATGGCAAATATCATTGACTATGGTATTTTCAATCGAAATATGGGTTATATTGGCAAAATGGGGCTGGTTCTGCTCCTGCTCGGCGTAGTAGGACTGGCTTCCTCCATTACGGCGCAGTTTTTCGCAGCCAAGGCGGCAGTGGGATTTTCTACCAAGCTGCGTCAGGCATTGTTTGATCATATTGAGGATCTGAGCTTTACGGATATTGATAAGGCGGGAACTTCCACCATGATCACCCGTATGACCAGTGATGTGAACCAAGTGCAGTCCGGTATCAACATGACACTGCGTCTGTTCTTACGTTCCCCGATCATTGTCTTTGGTGCCATGATCATGGCATTCACCATTGATGTGAAATGTGCCCTGATCTTTGTAGTGGCGATTCCTTTGTTGTCCATTGTGGTATTCGGTATTATTTTATCCACAATCCCTATGTACAAAAAGGTGCAGTCCAGGCTGGATCAGGTATTGGGCATCACCAGAGAGAATCTGACCGGTGTCCGTGTCATCCGTGCATTCCATCAGGAAGCGAAGGAAGAAGAGCGATTCCGGGAGAACAATGAGGCATTGTCCGCCATGCAGATCTTCGTAGGTAAGATCAGTGCCTGCATGAATCCTGTAACCTATGTCATCGTAAACGGTGCTATCATTGCCCTAATCTATACCGGTGCGGTACAGGTTAATATCGGTAACTTAAGCCAGGGTGAGGTGGTAGCGATCATCAACTATATGAACCAGATACTGGTAGAGCTGGTGAAGCTGGCAAACCTGATTGTGACCATGACCAAGGCTTTGGCCTGTGCAGAACGTGTAGCTTCCGTTTTCGATATCGGCGCAGATGCTGCATATGTGGGAGCGCAGAATCAGAAACTAGCGGATAAGGTAGATAAGAGCGCACCTTTCTTAGACTTCAAACATGTATCCCTGACTTATCAGGGAGCCGGAGCACCTACTTTGCAGGATATGAACTTCACCGTAAACCGTGGCGATACCGTAGGTATCATCGGAGGTACCGGTTCCGGTAAGACCTCCCTGGTGAATCTGATCCCAGGTTTCTATCCGGCGACAGAAGGTGAGATCCTGTTGGAAGGCAGAGATATCCGGACCATGAGTGATGAGGAACTGCGCGGACGTATCGGCGTCGTACCGCAGAAGGCAGTCCTGTTCAAGGGAACGATCCGCAGCAACCTCCAGTGGGGCAAGCCAGACGCTACCGAAGAGGAGATGTGGAAAGCACTGGAACTGGCACAGGCATCGGAAGTGGTAGACGGTAAGCCCGGAAAGTTAGATGCAACTGTGGCACAGAACGGTAAGAACTTCTCCGGTGGACAGAGACAGCGTCTGACGATTGCAAGAGCCTTGGTCAGAGAGCCTGAGATCCTGATCCTGGATGACAGTGCCTCCGCACTGGATTATGCCACCGACGCAAAACTGCGTGCGGCACTGCGTACCCTGGAAGATAAGACCACGACCTTTATCGTATCCCAGCGAGCTTCCACTATCCGCCATGCGGACAAGATCATCGTACTGGATGACGGTGAGATCGCAGGTGTGGGAACCCATGATGAATTGTTGAAGGATTGTACGGTATATCAGGAGATTTATTATTCCCAGTATCCTGAGCAGAGAGGAGGTGTTCGGTAATGCAGAAGACAAATAATAAAGCAACCATGAAGCGTGTGCTGAAATATATCCGGAAATATACACCGGCACTGGTACTCTCCCTGCTGTTAGCAGGCCTGACCGTGTTATTGACCTTATATATCCCTATCCTCACCGGTAATGCGGTGGATCTGATCATCGGCAGGGGACAGGTAGATATACCGGGTATTTTTTCTATTATGAAAAAAATTGCCATCGCAATGATCATCACAGCAGTCGGCCAGTGGGTCATGAACACCTGCAACAACTATATTACCTATCATGTGATCCGGGATATCCGTACGGATGCTTTTGCAAAGCTGGAGATCCTGCCCTTAAAATATCTGGATGCCCATGCTTACGGTGATATCGTGAGCCGTGTTATTGCGGACGTGGATACTTTCGCAGACGGTCTGCTGATGGGATTTACCCAGCTGTTCACCGGTGTACTGACGATCCTGTGTACGCTGGGCTTCATGTTGGTGACCAATGTGCCCATCACATTGGTAGTAGTATGTATCACTCCGGTATCCTTCCTGGTGGCAAAATTCATTGCAACCAAGACCTACTCCATGTTCAAGGAGCAGTCCGAGACCAGAGGCGAGCAGACTTCCCTGATTGAGGAAATGATCGACAACCAGAAGATTGTAAATACCTTTTCCAGAGGAGAAGCGGTGAAGAGCAAGTTTGGAGAGATCAACGGCAGATTGCAGAAATGCTCTCTGAAAGCTATCTTTTTCTCCTCCATTACGAACCCGGCGACCCGTTTCGTTAACAGTCTGGTATATGCCGGTGTCGGTGTGTTCGGTGCGCTCGTAGCGATCAAGGGCGGTATCAGCGTAGGCCGTCTGTCCTGCTTTTTAAGCTATGCGAACCAGTACACCAAGCCCTTCAACGAGATCTCCGGCGTGGTAACAGAATTGCAGAATGCTTTTGTCTGTGCCGGACGTATCTTCGAACTGATCGACGAGGAGCCTCAGGTGCCCGATGCTGCGGATGCAAGAGTATTAGAAGAGGCTCAGGGCAACGTAGATCTGAAGGATGTATATTTCCAGTATGTACCGGAGAAGAAGCTGATCCAGAACTTTAACCTGCAGGTAAAACCCGGGCAGAGAGTTGCCATCGTAGGCCCTACCGGATGCGGTAAGACCACCGTGATCAATTTGTTGATGCGTTTTTACGATGTGAACTCCGGCTCCATTAAGGTGGATGGTACCGACATCCGGGATATCACCAGAGGAAGTCTCCGTACCAATTACGGTATGGTGCTGCAGGAGACCTGGTTACGTTCCGGCACTATCCGTGACAACATCTGCATGGGTAAACCGGACGCTACCGAGGAAGAGATCATCGCAGCAGCCAAGGCATCCCATGCCCATAGCTTTATCAAGCGACTGCCCCAAGGGTATGACACCGTGATCACCGAAGACGGCGGCAGCCTGTCCCAGGGACAGAAACAGCTTCTGTGTATCACCAGAGTCATGCTGTGCCTGCCTCCCATGCTGATCCTCGATGAGGCAACCTCCTCCATCGATACCCGTACCGAGATCAAGATCCAGAACGCATTCGCCAAAATGATGGAAGGCCGCACCAGCTTCATCGTAGCCCACAGACTTTCCACCATCCAGAGCGCTGATGTCATCCTGGTAATGAAAGACGGAAACATCATCGAACAGGGCAACCATGAGACCCTGCTGGCAAAGGGCGGTTTCTACGCGAATCTGTATAATAGCCAGTTTGCCGTGTAACGAGACATGCAAAGGCAAGGAAACTACCACTCAATGGGGAGCTTGCTCACCAGGGAGTGGTAGTTTTTTTGACTTTATACGGCGACAGCCGTCATCCGCCGAAAGCCCGCCAGGGCTTTTGGCGGATGCTGGCATGGCTCGTTACACGTACCCCCGTCAGCGGCACACCCTTTGCCCTGTTCTTTTCCAAAAAGACAGAAAATATGTCGAAAAATATCAAAAATTGTAAAAATATACCAGCACAATAAAAATATTGAAAATAAATTAAAATATTTCGAGAAATGTGTTGACAAATGTACAAGCATGTATTATATTAGACTTAACAAAAGAGAAACGGAACAACCCAACAAAGAAGGTTGGGAGAGAAGTACAAAAGAATCTATAGAAAGAGAGGTATAGTCCACCTAACAAGTAAAGTCCTACCACAGTCTTCCATGATGTACAACTGAATAGAACTACCAAAGAGAACCAATTTACATAGAGAACATCAAGTACACAGAAGAAAAAGTAATGAACAACAGAAGATAAGAATTATCTCACATTACAGTACATACGTACAAAAGAAAAGTGGAAAGAGAACAAAAGACAAAATGGAAGATCAAATTTAAGAAAGAGAGGGCAAGCCATTGGAGCCTGTAGTCTGAGAGGGCGTACTGATTGAAAGAATGATCGGTACGCTCTCTTAATGTTGTATAACTATTCAGAGCCAAGTAAAAAATCAAGATGGTCGTCAAATGCTTGCATTTGTAAGTCCATATTGGATTTTTTATTTTGCGAATGAGGTTCTGAATAGTTGTACAATTTTCCAGTGGAAAAACCTACCGATATCATGTACAATAGAAGAATAGTACAGATAGAGGAGTTATGAAAATGGACACAAACGAACAGAATCAGCAGGACAAAAGAGAACTCAGACATAAGAGAAGACAGAGAAATCAGATCATTGCATATACGGTTGTAGGTATTATGATCCTGTTGCTGGCGGTGGGAATTGCTTTTGCTGTAAGTAAGATTACCAGCATGAGTCGTAATCAGGAAGAACAGCAGAACAAGGTGGATGAGATCCTTTCGGATGAGGAGACAATCCAGGCGCCGACGGAAAGCCAGGAGACAGTGGTGGAACTCACGGATGAGCAGAAGCTGGATACCATTATCAATGAGGCAATCATCCAGAACATGCCTCTGGAAGATAAGGTAGCCGGATTATTCATTACGACGCCGGAATCGATCACCGGTGTGTCTGCGGCAGTACAGGCGGGAGACGGTACCAAGGATGCGTTATCCCAATACCCGGTAGGTGGAATCGTATACGCTGCGAAAAACATCCAGTCTGCAGATCAGCTGAAGCAGATGATCGATAATACCAAATTATATACCAGCTATCCCCTGTTTATTGCCATTGACGGAGAGGGAAGCGATACAGATGCGGTAGCTGCGGCAGGCCTTGGCACTAAAGTGGACACACCCCAGAGCATCGGGGCTACCGGAGATACCAACAATGCGTACCTAGCGGGAACCACGGTGGGAACTTATCTGGCAGAGCTGGGCTTTAATCTTGATTTCGCACCTTCTGCAGATCTCAGTGTAGTGGATGGAAATGCGGCAGGCAGCAGTTCTTACGGAGCGGAAGCGGACAATGTGGCATCCTTTGTAGGATATATGCAGGCAGGATTACAGGAGCAGAAGGTGACCGCATGTATCGGACAGTTCCCTGGTATCGGCAGCAGTACCCAGAGCACGAAGGACGGCATGGCATCTACAGACAGAAGTGCGGAAGATTTCAGAGCCAATGAATTTGTGGTTTTCCAGACTTGTATCGACAATGGCATGACCAAAATGATCCGCATCAGCAATATGGCGTCATCTTCCCTGACCGGAGACAATACCCCCTGCACGTTCTCCAGCGCGGTGGTAACGGATATTTTAAGAAATGAACTGAATTTCCGCGGTGTGATCGTGTCCGGAGCCATGAATGAGGCTGCAATCTCCAATTACTATGGAGCAGATGAAGCTGCGGTACTGGCACTTCGCGCAGGCTGTGATATGATCTATGCACCGGAGAATTTTGAGACGGCATACAACGGAGTATTGGAGGCTGTACAGAACGGCACCATTTCCGAGGAACGCATCAATGATTCCCTGCGGAGAATCTACCGTATCAAATATGCGGATAAACTGGAACAGTAAAGAAGATAGAAGACGATTGCATGTGAGTGCAGTCGTCTTTTTTCTTGTAAAAAATGGCCGTTCATGTTATCTTAGCAATAAGAGCAATATTTCTCTTACAAATTCTCATATCGTTGACTAGCGATCTATAGTCGTTTTCCCAGAGACGTGAATGGAAGAAAGAAACATGAAGTTAAAATGAAGGTGGTGAAAAGAGTGAAGTGTATAGCATAGGAAAAATAAATCAAAAAATATATAAATGTATAACAGAGGATATTATTACCGAAGAGGTTATTATCACAGACAATCAGATTCAACATATTAAGGACAGACATCCAGAGGCATATAATAAAGTATTGAAAAATATACAGGAGGCAATAAGTACCCCGGATTATATTATTAGGGATAAGCATGCATATACGGGACTGATTATTAAAAGAATACAAACGGAAGAAGGATTTTTACAGATTGTATTAAGATTATGTACTTCGGGGGATGAACATGGATATAAAAATTCTGTGATTTCATGCTGGAAAATTAGTGAGAGAAGATTGCAGAATTACTTGCGAAATAAAGAAATTCTTTACAGTAGGGAATAAACAGGGTATAATCTATATACAATAAGAGAGGAACTATCCGAGGTGGTAAATTTCGTTGCAACCACGCACCCTATGGGTCAAAAGAGATGCAGGAGAGGCGACGCCTGCCGGATGGTTTCTTGCTTATGTTATTGAGTCACCATTTTGTGGTGGCTTTTTTAGTTTTAACCACATTCGTTGTAGAACCAGCTGTCTACAATTTCATGCAGACACAAAAAGAGCGGAAACCCTGTAAAATCAAGGCTTCCGCTGCAAATAAAAGAAGCGCGAGACGGCGCACGAGGTCCGGGGGACCTCGGACTGCGCGGACCGGAGCGGAGCGTAGACATCGAACTTTCGAGCCC
>ERZ791579.770-NODE-770-length-20515-cov-15.084066_pt1 | contig 20515 bp, 24 predicted proteins | sample MGYA00509968_ERZ791579 | MGnify/ENA primary metagenome ERZ791579 (study PRJEB30046, sample SAMN00791924) | human gut metagenome | study: EMG produced TPA metagenomics assembly of the A metagenome-wide association study of gut microbiota in type 2... | reverse complement strand
ATTCGTTAGAATACTTGACCGAGAACCCCGCGACTTTAGTCGTGGGAGGTTCAGAAAACTTTATCACCTAAAGATATGCAAGCTCAAGGCTTTATTCAAGATATAGGCTATGATGTAAATAATTTCTGGGAAGAATCAAATGCTTTAGCCACAGCTAATGATATGGATACAAATTTAGCTTATATGTATAAAATGGTAGAAAAATCTCAAGGAAATTTCCGTTTAGATAAAAAAATACTTGCTGATTATGGAGCCAAAGTTGAACTTTTTCCTGGTGTAAAAACATGGTTCAAACGCATTCGCGATTATGGTCAAAAACATAATATCATCATTGAGCATTATATTATCTCAAGTGGCTTAAAAGAGATGATTGAAGGTACTGTTATGGCTCAAGCTGGTGAATTTGAAAAAATCTATGCCAGCTCATTTTATTTTGATGATAATGGCATAGCTAAATGGCCCGCTCAAGCTGTTAATTATACAAATAAAACACAATTTCTCTTTCGCATTGAAAAAGGTTTTTTAGATATAAATGACCCTGCGGTAAACGATTCTATACCTGAAGAAAAAATTCGTGTGCCTTTTAGAAATATAGTCTATATTGGCGATAGTGAAACAGATATTCCTTGTATGAAACTAGTAAATAGCTATGGTGGTCATTCTATCTGCGTATATAATTCTCAATTATCCAATATGGATAAAGTCATTAAACTATTTACTGAAAATCGTATCAAATATTTTGCTTCTGCCGATTATAATGAAAATAGTAAACTTGACTTACTCATAAAAACAATTATTGATAAAACTGTTGCCTTTGAAAAATTAAATCAATGCTATTTAAACGATAAAAAAATATTAACTACAAAATAACTTAAAAATCTCTCTTTATAATATCTATTAAAAGAGAGATTTTATTTTTAAGTTAAAAATGAACATAGCATGTGTTCATAACATGTCTTAACATTTCAAAATTATCTAAATATAATAAAAGTATAGTAATTGACAGGAGGTGAAATAAATCTAATGCCAATACAAAATAAACGTATCTTATCTATTTTAAAAATACTAAATAAACATAAAAAAGCTATTTCAGGCGAAAATCTAGCTAATCTTATTGGAGTTAGTCGTAGCACTATACGAAGAGATATTAAAGACTTAAACTCAAGTATCCAAAAATATGGTGCTCATATATTATCAGAAGCAGGCAATGGTTACAAATTAGTTATTGATGAGCAAGAAAAATATTCGGTTCTCACTGAAAAATATAAATTAAATTCATATATTAACTATACAGGTGACAATATTGTTCCTTTTGATTATAATGATAGAATTTCTTTTATAATTGCTAGAATTTTATTAAATTCTTTACACAACAAAATAGTTAATCAAGAAGAATTAGCCGAAGAATTATTTATTAGCTTGTCTACATTAAAAAAATATTTAACAGATATAAAGAAAAGCTTAGCACGTTTTAATCTTGAACTCCTATCAGACAGATTTAATGGTATAAAAATAAATGGAAATGAAACAAATATACGTTACTGCATTTCTGAATATATATTCAATAGAGATGATTTAATTAATTTTACCAATAATAAATTTGTAAAAGATATCTTTTCTCAAGAAGAAATCAATTCTGTTAAACATATTTTAATGAAAGTTATCTTAAAACATAACATACGCCTAACAGATATTGCTTTCAAAAATCTTTTAGTTCACATAATAATTATTATGTGTCGTTCAAATAGAGAAAATACTGTTGAATATACTTTAAATGAACGAAAAAAATTAGAACAATCTTCTTATTTTTCATCAGCAAAAGAAATATTATCTATCATTCAACAACAACTAGGCGTAGATATAAGTAACGAAAGCTATTATTTAACCCAACATTTTATAGCTAGTCAAAAATTTATAGAATCAACTAAAACTAGAAATAATTGTCAACAATTAATATCTAATATATTAAAAAAAATCAAATTAAATACAAATATTGATTTATCTGATGATAATGAACTTATTTCTGGTCTTACTATTCACCTAATTGCGGCAATTAACAGATTAAAATTTAATATGAATATCCGCAATGGTATCTTAGAATCTATAAAAAATAATTATCCATTAGCTTTTGAAATGGCGATAATTGCTAGTGAAGTAATCGAACAAGAAGAAAATGTTAAAACAAATGAAAACGAAATTGGTTTTTTAGCCATCCATTTTGGTGCCTCATTAGAACGTAATAAATTAAACGAAGAAATGGGCAAAACAGCTATTATTGTATGTGCTACAGGTCTTTCTACTGCTCTTTTATTAAAAAGTAAACTACAAAGACGATTTGGTGGTATTTTAAAAATCACTCGTGTTATGAGTTTTTATGAATTAACTGAACAAATTATAAACAGTGTTGATTTTATATTTTCTACAGTTCCTATTCCAAAACTAGATAATAAAAAATTTATTTTAGTAGAACCTATTATGACAGAAGATGATTTACTTTCAGTAGAAAAACAACTTAATAAAAATGAAGAAAATAATTTCACTAATTATCGTTTATTTTTTAAAGAAGATTTATTTTTCCCTTCTTTAGAAGCTACATCTTCATATAATGCTATTGAACAACTAGCTGATGCTATGATTCAACATGGTTATATTGATAATCAAGTTAAACAATCAATATTTGAACGTGAAAATATGGCTTCTACTGAAATTGGTGGTATGATTGCTATACCTCATGCCTTAGAAAATCATATGTCAGAAGTTACTATTTCTGTAGGTATCTTAAAAAATCCTATTATTTGGAATAAAGAAAAAGTACAAGTAATATTTTTATTAAGTATTCCTAAACATTTATACAAATTATGGGAAAATATTTTTAAAAGTATCTATAAAGCTTTTATAGATAAATATGGTTCCTATAAATTAGTTACAGACCCAAAATTTGAAACACTAATGCAATTATTAAATAATATAGATTAGGAGGTTTTTTAATGTTAACGGATATTGTAAGTCCAGATAAAATTTTATTACATCAATCGGTTTCTGATTGGCAACAAGCTATAACTGTAGCTGCAAAACCACTTCTTGATAGTAAATATATTTATCCTGAATATATTACTGCTATGATTGATGCAGTAAAAAATTATGGACCATATATTGTTATTGCTAAAGGAGTGGCTCTCGCGCATGCTCGAAGTGAAGATGGTGTAAAGAGCATGGGATTAAGTATTATGACGACTAAGGATCCTATTAATTTTGGTAATCCTGAAAATGATCCTGTAAAAATAATTTTTTGCTTAGCTGCTCCAGATCCAACAACTCATCTTGATGTTATGAGATCATTAGTTAATGTTATTAACGAAAATTGGAAAATCGAACAACTATCAAAAATTGATAATATTGAACAATTTATTTCTATATTAAATAAATTTGAACAAAATGCTTAATAACTATTATTTCTTAAATATATCTATAAGCTTATTTATTAAATTTTAAATTAATATATTAAAAAGATGTAAAAAGGAGATTTTATTATGAAAAAACCTAAAATTTTAATGGTATGTGGTGCTGGTCTTGGTAGTAGTTTTGCTTGTCAAATGACGGTTGAAACTGTTTTAGCTCAAATTGGTGCAGAAGCAAATTTAGATCATTGTGATATTTCTTCAGCTGTTTCTATGCGACCTGATATTATATTAACAGCTTCTAATTTTAAGACTCAATTTGAAAAATTTAATATTGATCCAAATGAAACAAAACTTATTTATTTAAAAAATATTGTAAGTAAAGATGAAATTAAAGAAAAACTTACTCCTGTACTTAAAGAAATAGGTGCTTTATAAACTAACTAAAGGAGGCTTCTTTTTATGGAAATTATTAATTTTATAATCAATAACATCCTTACTCAAGCTGGTATTACTCTAGCTTTAATTGCCTTATTGGGATTAATTCTCCAAAAAAAATCTTTTGGAAATTGCTTGAGCGGTGCATTTAAAACCCTTCTTGGATTTATGGTTCTATCAGCTGGTTCTGCAATCATCGTTGGCAGTTTAACTTATTTTGGAAAAATTTTTACAGAAGGTTTTGGTTTACGTGGTATTATTCCTTCAATCGAAGCTATTAATGGTCAAGCTATGAATGAGCTCGGTTTAGGAAGCCAAATTGCATTTACCTTCTTAGCTATATTTATTGTAAATATTATTTTAGCACGTATTACCAAATGGAAATATATATTTTTAACTGGTCAAGCTCTTTTATGGATGGCTACTATGTGTACAGCTTTTGGTTATTTTGCTGGATTTAGAGGTTTTACCTTGGTAATCATAGGTGGTATCATCGGTGGTATTTTTGCTGTTGCTATGCCAGCTATAGCTCAACCAATCATAAGAAAAATAACTGGTAGTAATGATATTGCTTTAGGACATTTCTGCACAATTGGTTATCTTGTAGAAGCTGGTGTTGCTAAACTTGTTGGTAATCCTAAAGATTCTGTTGAAGAAATAAAACTACCTAAACAATTTGAATTTTTACAAGATACGTATTTATCCGTAATGGTAGTAATGGTTCCGCTCTATATCATTACAGCATTATTTGCTGGTCCTGCATTTTGTCAAGATTTATCTGGTACTACAAATTATTTAGTATTCGCCTTTCTACAAGCAATTCAATTTGTAGTTGGTGTATATGTACTCTTATCTGGTGTTCGTTTAATATTAGGTGAAATTGTTCCTGCATTCCGTGGTATTGCTATGAAATTAGTTCCAAATGCAATTCCTGCTCTCGATTGCCCTGTATTATTCCCTTATTCTCCAAATGCAGTAATTTTAGGATTTATTACAACAACAATTGGTACAATTATTGCTATGTTCATATTACCAGTTTTTGGATTAGCTATGATTTTACCTGGTATGTTAACTAACTTCTTTGCTGGTGGTACTGCAGGTATATTTGGTAATGCTGTTGGTGGTAAACGTGGAGCAATTATTGGTGGTATTGTTCATGGCTTCTTCATTACACTTCTTCCTGCTTTATTAGTTGGCATATTTGATTCTTTAGGATTTGTAAATGCTACTGCTACTGATGTTGATACTATAGCAGCTGCGCTCTTATATGCTTGGATTATCATTCCACTTATGGGTGCTGGTCAATAAGAGGTGATATTTAAATGTTTTCATTCCTTAAAAATCTATTTGGTACAAATAACAATGAAAATTCAGCTAACGAAAATATAAAAAAAACTATTGACACTGAATCTTTAGAAAAAGAATTTATTCAACTTAAAGAACAGTTATCTACATCTAACGATAATAATATTATTGAAATACTTAATAAATTAGGTGAAGTTTGTACAAACCTCAATAAAATTGATGATGCTATCTCTTACTACGAACAAAGTCTAAAGAAACAACCTACATTAGGTAAAGCTTCTACAGATTTATTAAAACTTTATAATATAAAACGTAAAGAAGCATCCTTAGCTAAAGATGATAATTTAATTCAATTCTATCTAGAAAAAATAGATAATTTAATGAAATTAAATAAAGAAACAATGAAAAAATCTACTACTTATTAATTTGATATCTTTTTATATAAAGGGGTTAATTGTTATGTATACTACATTAAAAGAAGTTCTAGCTAAAGCTGATAAATATAATTTTACAGTTGGTTCATTCAATACTCATAATTTAGAAATGCTCCCATATATGATCCGTGCAGCTAAAGATATGGGTTCACCTATCAGTATCCAAACTAGTGTTGGTACAGCTCGTTACATTGGTTATGGTGTATTAGCTAGTGTTTGTAAATATATGGCTGATAATGAAGGTTTAGATATTGTTTTACATTTAGATCATGCTGCTAAATTTACTGACATCAAAGAAGCTATTGAAAATGGCTACTCTTCTGTAATGTTTGATGGTTCCGCATTACCATTAAAAGAAAATATTCTACGTACACAAGAAGTTGTAGAATTTGCACATAAACGAGGAGTTTCTGTAGAAGCGGAACTTGGTACAATAGGTGGTACAGAAGAAGGTATTGCTGTAGCTGCTCATGAAGTAAAATATACAGATCCTAAAATTGCTAAACAATTTGTAGAAGCAACAAATGTTGATGCTTTAGCCGTTGCTGTTGGTACAAATCACGGTCAATATAAATCTAAAACAGATATAAATTTTGACTTATTAAAAGAAATTCATGAAACAGTAGATATTCCACTTGTTATTCATGGTGGTACTGGTGTAAAAGAAGAAGATATTCATAAATGTACTAATTATGGTGTTCGTAAATTCAATGTAGGCACTGAATTATTAGTGGGATGGACAAAAAAAGCAATGGAAAAATTTGCTACTACCAAAGAAAATGCATCTTTAAGAAATAATATTGTACCTTGTAATGAAGTTGTTTATGAAATTGTTAAACACAAAATTGGTATTTTCTTAAATAAATAATTTATTTAAATATGCCTATTGGAAATTTATCCAATAGGCATATTCCCTAGATATAAGGAATGTTATATTATGAAATTTAATCAAAATACAAAATACGATATTATTGGTATTGGCGCTACTCCTTTAGATACTTTAATGATAATAGAAAATTTTCCTAACGGTAGAGAAGTTCATCCTACTTTAGATTTTATTTGTTCTTCTGGTGGTCCTGTAGGTACTGCTTTATCTACAGCTTCTAAATTAGGTTCTAAAACTATTATGATTGATAAAATTAGCGATGATATTATTGGAAAATCTATTCTTTCAGATTATCTCAAATATGATGTAGATACCTCCTATATACAAATTGAGAAAAATAAACAATCTGCTTCTGCTACAATTTTAGTAAAAAAATCAACTGGTGATAGAGCCATTTATTTCACACCAAGTACAACTACAGAACTATCTGATATATCTCCATTTATTGATGTAATAAAAAATAGTAAAATCTTACATATAAATGGTCGACATAAACAAATCTTATCTGATGCCATTACTATAGCTAAAAATTACAATGTGAAAATATCTTTTGATGGTGGGGCCAATCGCTATAATGAATTCAATGATCTATTAGCTCAAAAATCTGATATATGTATTTTAGCTAAAGATTTTGCTAATAAATATACAAATGAAATAGATACTATTAAAGCACTAAAAATTATTATCGAAAAAGGTTCTTATATTGCTGGTATTACATTAGGTGATAAAGGAAGCTATATTATGGATAATAATTATAATATAATTTATCAGCCAGCATTTAAACAAAAAAATATTATAGATACTACTGGTTGTGGTGATAGTTATCATGGAGCTTTTCTTTATGGCTTAATAAATAATTTTTCTCTTACCCAAACAACACAAATTGCTAGTGCAGTTGCTAGTATTAATACTCAAAAATTAGGTAGTAGAGGAAATTTACCTAATTTAACAGAGTTAAAACATTTTTTGAAAAATAATTATATAGTAATTTAAATAAGGTTTGATATTATGAAAAATTTTTTAATTTTAATTGCGGGATATCCTGGTACAGGAAAATCCTATTTATGTAAAATGATACTAAAAGAATATCCTGATTTTGTTACTTTTTCACCTGATGAAGTAAAAGAACAATTATGGGATAAATATGGTTTTAAAAACTTAGATGAAAAAAATAAATTGATCAATTTAAGTTGGGAATACTACTATTCTTTTATTGAAAAATTAATGATTTCTGATAAAAATATCATTAGTGATTATCCTTTTAGTGATAAACAAAAAAATTATCTATTAAATTTATCTAAAAAATATAATTATAAAATCATTACGATCAGAATGACTGCTGATTTAGAAATTTTATTTAAGCGACAAAAAACTAGGGACTTAGATCATTCTAGACATTTAGGACATATTTTAAACAAATATGACCCTAAGCAAAAAACTATTGATAGAACTCATGCTGAGGGATTATTATCTCATGATGAATTTATTAATAGATGTCTGAACAGAGGATATAATAAATTTCAACTAGGTGATTTATTAACGATCGATGTTAGTGATTTCACAACTGCTGATTATAAAACATTATTATCTAACTTAAATCACATAATAAAAAATTAAAATAAAAATAACATCTCTATTTCTTAATAAGAAGATTAGAGATGTTATTTTTATTTTACACTGCCATATTTTCTTTTCGAGATTTTATGATCATACCTATATAAAATAAAAATGCTAATAAAGCCGCTATTGCTGAACACATATAAACTGCTCTAAAGCCATATATAGGCACAACCATACCTAAAATATATGGTCCTATGCCATTTCCTAAATCCAATGCTATATATAATGTTGAAGTTGCTAAACTAAATTTATTTAACTTAACTTTTTGTACAGCAATAGTTTGACCTGCTGAAGGAATAGAACCATATCCTATACCTACTAAAACAGCACCTAACAATAATACTAAATTAGAATGAGCTAAAGCAATAGCAACAAATCCTAAAATCATAGTGAATAAAATAGGTACCATTACCACATGATTACCATATCTATCAATCATTACACCAGATATAGGTCTAAAAATTAAACAAGCAATAGAATATGCTATATAAAATAAACTTCCACCTAATAATAAACCAATAGTTTCACTATATGTACCAATATAACTCATTACGGCAGAATAACCAATCGCACCTAACAATGCTACGATAGAAATTGGAATAGCTGTAGGTTCAAAGAAAGTTCTTAAACGAAAAGATTTAACTTCTACACGTTGACGGAAACCTACTTTTATTTCTGTTATATTCAAAATAAAAGCCAAAACAATTAAACTAATTGATAAAACATCACATAAAACAAGTGCATATAAAGGATTTATCTGTGGTAAACTAATTCCTAAAAACGGACCAATTGCAGAGCCTAAAGTAATGCTCAAAGTGAAATAACCAATACCTTCACCACGTCTACTTTCTGGAACAATAGATGCTACTGTAGTAGCAATAACAGTAGAAGCCATACCATAAGTCATACCCTGTACAAAACGCAATGTACATAAAAACAACATACCATCAATAAAATGATAACCAAATGTACATATAGCATGAATTACTACTGCAATGATTAACATTCTTTTTCTACCAATGAAACCACATATCTACTAATAACTAAACGTGCTATTAATGCGCCCACAATGAAAATCCCTGAGGCTAATCCCGCTTCACTGACGGAAACATTAAATTCTGTAATAGCCAATTTAGTTGTATAAACCATCAATAAATAAAATACTACAAATAATAACAAATTGCCTACAATGTTTAATACATAATCCTTTGACCAAAGCTTCTCCATAAAAAACTCCCTTTCTTAAATTTATTCCCTGACATAGATATTAATTCTATCATCTTTTTTATTTTTTACAATACTATTTAACTAGTATAAAAAAAAGAATAGATTTTTATATAATCATATAAAAACCTATTCTTTAATTCAACTACTTATTTAACTTATAAAAATACAATTATTGTTGAGTACTTTCTTGAGCTTGTTGATTTTGTTGTATAGGTAATAAACCAAATTCTACTAATTTATTATTTTTATCAAAAATAAAAACTATAGCTACAACATTTTCTTGGCTAAAAGAAGTTAGATATGTTACTTTGTCTTGATTATTATGACGTTCAAAAGAATAAAATTTACTTTCTTTCAAATCGCCAAATTTAGTTTGTATTTCATTTTTTAATGCATCATATGCTTTTGCATCAAAATTCTTTTTTAATCCATTATCAATATTTGCTCCTAATTTATCATATGGAACTTTTTCTGTTGTAATACCACTGATAAATGTTTCAGCAACTTTTTGATCTTTATTTAAATCTCCGCCATCATCTGCCATACACACACTAGAAAATGCCATCATCATAACAGCTACAAAAATCAATACTATTTTTTTCATTATAAAACCTCCCTTAGTTTTATTTATTTTTCTCTTAATATAACATTTAATTTGTATTACTACAATAAATTTTATACTAAATAGATATTATTTTTTCATGAAACTAAATAATTTTTTCATTACAGCCATTTTTCTTTCAGCTGCTAATTCATGAGATATATTTATATCTTTTGCACTATAAAGAGGATTTAATACATCTTTAAACGCTAACCATTCATCAGAAAATAATGGACATTCCATAGCAATATCTACGGCTTCTTGTCTTACTTCTTCAATAATTGCCATGTCATCAATATTTTTCAATACTTTAGCCATCATTTTACCAATGTGTTCCATCTGCACTTCTTTAAGCCCTCTAGTTGTTAAAATCAAACTAGATAATCTCAAGATTTCAAAATTAAGATTTTCATCACAAGTAGATAATACGGTTGGTTTTACAATAAAACCTGCACTTTGTAAAGCATTATGAGCTTTTTTACAGCTAATACCTAATTTAGTAAGGTTCACTAAAACTAAATTTGTATCAGTTCCTTTACATAAAATTGTAATGCCTTCTTCTTCTAATCCTTTTTGAAGTGCTTTCGCATTTAATACAACTTGTTTAGTATACTGTTTGAATTTTTCTGTAGTCGCTTCTTTAAATATAACAGCTAAACTAGCTAAAATATTTTTTTTCAAAGAAAAATGTCCTGTAGTGATAACTGTTTTATCAATGATATCAGCTAATTCTTTTTTACATAAAATTACTGAACTTTGTGGTCCTCTTAAAGAATCATGTGTTGAAAAAGTTACTACATCTGCATAAGGTACAGGTGAAGGTATTTGCCCTGTTGCTACAAGACCTACATTTTGACAAATATCAAACCACATATAAGCACCTATATCATGTGCAATTTTAGCTAATCTTTCATAATCTATAACTCTTGGATAATTAACTGGTGAAAAAATTATCACTTTAGGTTTATGTTCTTTAGCTATTTGTTCAACTCTATCTAGATTTAATAATTGTGTTTTAGGGTCAATACTAAATCTCACAAAATTAAATTCTAAATTTTTACTATTACAATGGTCGCTTTTTCTATTATCTAAAGATAATATAGTATCGCCTTTTTTAGCTAAACTATAAAAAACAACGCGAGAAGCAGCTGCTATACTTTCTAAACGAATAACTGCATGTTCACTGCCAAATAATTTATTAATGCGATTAATAGTGATTTCTTCTAAGCCTGTAGGTTTAGCTTCATCATGGTGTGTTGTCAATGTATTTGACAAAATACTACCTTCAAGATATGTGCTTAAAGGTGATGAATAATTTTCCTCTGGCATAAAAGATAAGGTATATTTTTGTCTTTGTACCTCTTCTTGAAAGAATGTATATAATTCTGTATCAAATGAAGCAATCGTACTAAGAGCATTTTCTCTATCCATAAAATCAATCCTTTAACTATAAATAAAATCTAAAATAAAACTCTCTTATACTATCTGATATTCATCATGGGAAAAATGGCCAGAAGAACGGAATTACAATCATGCAAACAACTAGAGAAACTACAACAAGTGGCAAACCGACTTTTACATAATCCATAAATTTAAAATGACCTGGCATCAGCACCAAAGTATTCGGTGGCGTTGCAACTGGTGTTGTAAATGCACAAGAAGCAGCAATACCTATTGCCATAAGCACAGGATAAGGTGATGCACCTATAGATTGTGCTATAGATATACCAATTGGTGCTAATAATGCTGCAGCAGCCGTATTTGACATAAATTGTGTAAGCCCACAAGATAAAATAAACATTGCTACAACTATTAACATTGGAGATGGATTATCCCCAATAATTCCTACTACACCATCTGCTATCATTTTACCTGCACCACTTTTATCCATAGCTGAAGCAAGTGGTAACATACCTGCAAATAAGAAAATAGTAACCCAGTCAATACCTAAATAAGCTTGTTTTTCAGATAAACAACCTGTTAATACGCAAGCTAACGCTCCTATTATCGCAGTAGTTTGCATTGGTATACCAATATTTTTTTCAAAAGCCATACCTAATACAACTAAAATTAAGATAACAGTACATATTATCATTTTCTTTGGGTCTTTAACTTCATCTGAAGCTTTATCATTTTCTACAGTTTCTACATAACGTCTAGGGCAGAATTTTCTACCTATACTTAACATATAAACCATACCAGCTATAGATAAAGGTACACCAATATACGCAAATTCAAAAAATCCAAAAGGTTCTAAACCTGTTGCCTGAAGTGTTGCACTCATTAAAATATTTGGTGGGGTACCAACCATGGTGATTGTTCCACCAACATTCGCAGCTACTGCTAATGCCATCAATTGTGGGGATACAGGTATTTTTGCTACCGCACAAATTTGAATTACTACTGGCATCAAACAAGCTACTGTAGCTGTATTTGATGATACTGCTGATAATAAAATAGTAATACACATCAAAGCTGCCATCAAACGATTTTCACTAGTTCCAGCGCTTTTTACTACTTTTATACCAATTTTTTGTGCCAATCCAGTCTGAAACATCGCTGCTCCAATGACAAACATACCAGCAAATAAAACTACTGTGGAATCAGAAAGACCAGAAAACACTTGTTGTGGAGTAAGTACTCCTAAAAGACCTAATGCAATAGATGCACCTATAGCCGTAACAGCCAATGGAATAAGCTCTGTTACAAAGAAAAATGCTGCTACAGCTAAAACGCATAAAGTTATTACTGCAGGGCTCATAAAATTCCTCCTATCAAATATTTTTTTATTTCTGCAACAGTTATTTTTATTATATCATAATTATTCATAAATTCTAAGACAATACGAAAAAAGATTACATATTTTTAAATTTTACTATTGAAAATTATTTATTTATTAAATTTTGTAACATTTTAGTCATATGAAAAAAATTATAAAAAAGTATTGCAAAATACATAAATGAGCAGTATAATAATTTTTGTTATTAATGACTCACTAGCTCAATTGGTAGAGCATCTGACTCTTAATCAGCAGGTTCCGGGTTCGAGTCCCGGGTGGGTCACCATATGATTTATAAAATTAAAGCAACTATCAATGATAGTTGCTTTTTGTTTTTTGCTTAATAAAATTTTATTTACCATAAAATTACCAGCTAAAAATAAACAAAACTCCTCTAAAGCTTGAAAATTAAACCTTTTTATAAAATCTCCAAAAATCCTATTATCGCTGGTAAAAAACAACTAAAATCCTTGTGTATCAATACTTTTAATAGTATAATGAAAATCATAAAGATTGATTTTTCTAGCATTTAACTTTAACAAGTGTTGTATTTGAATAAGGTGTTGAAGGATATTTAATATGGTGTGTAGGCAATTTAACTTTAACAAGTGTTGTATTTGAATTGAATTTTCCTTTATAGTAAGCTTGCAAGATAGCATATTTAACTTTAACAAGTGTTGTATTTGAATTTGATTTATCATTTTGGGCTTGGTCAAGCATACGGAAATTTAACTTTAACAAGTGTTGTATTTGAATTAGAGATAGGACAACTTGTAGTAAACGTATCGCTATTTAACTTTAACAAGTGTTGTATTTGAATTTAATGAAAGTTTTGAAGGTACAGATTATGGTAGAGGATTTAACTTTAACAAGTGTTGTATTTGAATTATTTCAGTACAAGTTGATTGTTTAACATAGTATCAATTTAACTTTAACAAGTGTTGTATTTGAATTGAACATTTTGACGCCAAAAGAAGCCACCATCTAGATTTAACTTTAACAAGTGTTGTATTTGAATAAAAAATGTCCGACCATCACCATTATTAAAATTACAATTTAACTTTAACAAGTGTTGTATTTGAATTCAAGTGCAGTCTGTATAGGCTTAGTATTTTTTAGGGATTTAACTTTAACAAGTGTTGTATTTGAATTATGTGTAAAAAATCAAACTTTTATTTAGAACTAGCATTTAACTTTAACAAGTGTTGTATTTGAATTACCGGATAAACCTGAAATTATAACCATAAAAGGGAATTTAACTTTAACAAGTGTTGTATTTGAATATAATGATTTTGATAGCAGCTTTACCGATGATATGAATTTAACTTTAACAAGTGTTGTATTTGAATTGAATTTGACCACGGATTGCATATTTACCTAGGTAATTTAACTTTAACAAGTGTTGTATTTGAATGTTATAGCAAATTTTGTATTAGATATTTCCTTTAATTTAACTTTAACAAGTGTTGTATTTGAATCTGTAGGGGAATTGCCAAACCATAATCATAGTGCTTATTTAACTTTAACAAGTGTTGTATTTGAATTTTACAAATTGAGACTGTAAAAAGCTTACTTGTTGAATTTAACTTTAACAAGTGTTGTATTTGAATAAAGCAACTGCGGAAGGAAATCGAAAAACGGGAGCAATTTAACTTTAACAAGTGTTGTATTTGAATATTAGTTATGACACAAAGAAAGATAGCAGAAAAAAGATTTAACTTTAACAAGTGTTGTATTTGAATCCGATATTTAAAATTCTAGCTTCTGTGTTTTGCAAAATTTAACTTTAACAAGTGTTGTATTTGAATCACCCATACTGTTTACACTTAATCTATATATGTAATTTAACTTTAACAAGTGTTGTATTTGAATAGCTTATTTCCATGCCGTCTTTTGCCCAACCTGCTCATTTAACTTTAACAAGTGTTGTATTTGAATAATGAATGCCATTGAAGCAGGTATTATCACAACTTATTTAACTTTAACAAGTGTTGTATTTGAATCTTATTATTAAAAAATTATAAAAGGCTTTTAATAGATTTTGTCTTCTATTAAAAGCCTTTTTCTATTTAGGATTATTTTTCAATTCCTCTAAAAATTTCTTATCATCTTTGCTTAATTCTACTTTTTCAAGTAAGTCTGGTCTATTTGTATACGTAACACGCAAAGATTCTTGTCGACGCCATTTTGCTATTTTAGCATGGTCTCCTGAAAGTAGTACATCAGGTACGCTAAGACCTATATACTCACGTGGTTTTGTATATTGTGGATATTCTAGAAGTCCATTATAAAAAGAATCTGTTGGCGCAGACTCTCCAGAGCCTAATACACCTGGAAGCATTCTTGATACAGCATCGATTACCACCATAGCAGGAAGTTCTCCACCTGTTAATACATAATCACCAATAGAAATTACTTCATCAGCTAAATTTTGTACCACACGATTATCAAAGCCTTCATAATGACCACAGATAAATATTAACTGATCAAAATTAGCAAGTTCTTTCGCTTTTTCTTGAGTGAACACTTTTCCTGTAGGACACATCAATATAACCTTGCTATTTTCAATTTGCGTTTTAGCTTTAACGTCTTCTACAGCTCTAAATAATGGCTCTGGTTTCATCACCATGCCAGCACCACCACCATAAGCTGTATCATCAACTTGATTATGCTTATTAAAAGCAAAATCACGAGGATTTGTTATTTGTATATCTAAAATATTTTTTTCAATCGCTCTTTTAGTAATACTACAACCAAAAACTCCGCCAAACATCTCAGGAAATAAAGATAATATATCTATTCTCATAATTACACTTCCTGATTTTCATCCCAAATTACTTTCATAAATCCATCTTCAACATTTATTTCAGTAACTACTTTCTTTAATGCTGGAATTAAAATTTGTCTGCCATCTTTAGCTTTAGTAATATATACATCATTGCTACCAGTTTTCAAAATTTCTGTTATTTCACCTAAAACAACATCATCTTGATTGATTACTTGAAGTCCGATTATATCAAAAGCATAATATTCTCCATCTTCAAGTGGTGGTACATCACTGCGATTTATTTTCAATAATTTATTCGTAAAACGTGCTACTTCTTCACGAGAGTTAACACCTTCTACTTTCATCACTACAAAATTTCCCTGATAGCGAGTAGAAATAATATTTATTTCTTTATCGTCTACATATGCTTTTTTTATAGTATTAAATCTATCCGGAAAATCTGTTAAAGGATATACTTTCATATCTCCTCTAACACCATGAGCTGCACCGATTTTACCAATAATAATCTTTTTATTAGTTGCGGATTTCAATGATTTTTTCATCCTCTACGATAATTTCAGTATTCATAACAGCTGGCATTTTATCGCCAACTTTTACATTAAATACATGTTGCATAGTACCTTGAATAATTTCAGCACCTAAACCTAAATGTTTCATATCAGCAATATCTTGTTCAATTTTAGCTTTTAATTTTAAACCTTTAGCTTTGTCTACTTCCATTTTTTGAACAATTGCTCCGACTTGTTGAATATTATCTTCAGCATGTTCTTCTAAAAATTTTTTCTTTTGTATGTCGATTTTAGATAATTTTAAATCTACTTCTGCTAATTGTTTTTCCATTTTATCTAACATTTTAGCTCTAAATTTTTCAGTAACTTTTACTTTAATTGTTACTGGACATTGTAAAGAAATACTTTCCATAATTATAACCTCACTTTAATTATTTCATTAATCTCATGATATATACTATCATATATATATTATAATGAAAAGATTTTGGATAAAGAGAAAGCCGAAAGTCATAATCGACCTTCGGCTATTTTTATTGCAATTATTCGATGATATCAACTGTAACTTTTTTATTTTCACAGGAAGCTGCAGCTTTCACTACAGTTCTCATGGCTTTGGCTATACGGCCTTGTTTACCAATGACTTTTCCCATGTCAGCTGAAGCTACACGCAATTTTAACAAAACATGATTACCATCAATGATTTCATCAACAGTAACTTGTTCTGGATAATCAACGAGTGATTTTGCTATTACTTCAACAAGTTCCTTCATCTATTTGCCTCTTTCTTATTTCTTAGCATGTTTAGCTGCATCAAATTTAGTCATGATACCTTTTTTGCTAAGTAAAGATTTAACTGTATCTGTAGGCTGAGCACCTTTGAGCATCCAGTCTAAAGTTTTTTCTTCATCAATATTGATAATAGCAGGTTCTTTTGTGGAATCATAGTTACCTAAGATTTCGATGAAACGGCCATCACGTGGAGCACGAGAATCTGCTACAACGATACGATAGAATGGACGTTTTTTAGCACCCATACGATTTAAACGAATTTTAACTGCCAATGTTTTCACCTCCTTAAAGTGATTAAGTTATATTATAGAAGGTTTATCTAAAGAAAGGAAGTTTAAAACCGCCTTTTCCTTTTTTACCTTTCTTATTTAACTGTTTCATATTAGACATTTTCTTCATCATTTTTTTCATTTCATCAAATTGCTTTAAGAGCTTATTGACTTCCTGAACTTTTGTTCCACTACCCATAGCGATACGCTTACGGCGAGAACCATTGATGATTTTTGTATTTCTTTTTTCCTCCGGTGTCATGGCTCTAATAATAGCTTCGATATGTTTGATTTCTTTACCATTCATATCGATATCCACATCACCGAGTTTTTTCTTAAGTCCACCCATACCAGGTATCATACCTAAGATATTTTCAAAAGAGCCAAGCTTTCTCACTTGATTTAATTGAGATAAGAAATCATCTAATGTAAATTCATTTTTGCGGAAAGCTTTTTCCATTTTTTTTGCTTCTTCTGCATCAAAAGCAGTCTGTGCCTTTTCAATTAAAGTAAGCACATCACCCATACCTAAGATACGAGAAGCCATTCTATCTGGATAAAATGGTTCTAAGGCTTCTAATTTTTCACCAGCACCCACAAATTTAATAGGGCAACCTGTAACAGCCTTAACAGAAAGTGCCGCACCACCGCGAGCATCCCCGTCCATTTTAGTTAAGATAACACCATCTAAACCTAAATCATTATTGAAGCTTTCTGCTACATTAACTGCATCTTGACCAGTCATAGCATCAACTACTAATAAGATTTCATGCGGTTTTACATCTTCTTTTATAGATTTCAACTCTTGCATGAGGTTTTCATCTATATGAAGTCGTCCTGCTGTATCGATGATTACAATGTCATTAGCATGAGATTTTGCATAATCTATTGCTTCATTAGCGATACGCACAGCATCTTTACAATCTTCTTTAGCAAATACTGGAATATCAATTTGATTACCGAGTACCTGTAACTGTTTGATAGCTGCTGGACGATAGATATCTGCTGCAACCATCAATGGGTGTTTGCCTTGCTTTTTAAACATCAAACCAAGTTTACCAGCAGATGTTGTTTTACCTGCCCCTTGAAGACCTACCATCATAATGATTGTAGGAGCTTTTGGTGAAATATTTATATGACTTTGAGTCTGCCCCATCAATGCTGTTAACTCTTCGTTAACAATTTTAATAACAGCCTGTGCAGGTGTCAAGGACTCTAAAACTTCTTGTCCTACTGCACGTTCTTTTATTTTTTTAATAAAATCTTTAACTACTTTAAAGTTTACATCGGCTTCTAATAAAGCTATGCGAATTTCTCGCATGGTAGCATTAACATCATCATCTGTTAATTTACCATGACCACGCAATTTTTTAAAAGTCTCTTGCAAACGATCAGCTAAATTTTCAAAAATCAAATTTATGCCTCCTTGCTATCATTTGTTAACACAGAAATACGTCTTATTATATTATTAAGCCTGTTATCTTCTGATTCCTGCTTTAATGCTAATAAATCAGATAAAATTGACAAAAGCTCTGTTTTTTCTTTTGTCGAACGGGCTGCCAAACCTAATTTATCTTCATATTGCTGCATGATTTGCTCACTGCGACGCAACATGTCATAAACAGCTTGACGTGAAATTCCTAACTCTGTACTTATCTCTGATAGTGAAAAATCTTCGAATAAGTGCATTTGTAGACAACGTTTCTGTTTGTCAGTTAGCAAAGCCCCATAAATATCAAATAAAGCGCTCATGTGCAAAAACTTTTCTAACATTTAAACCACCTGAGCTTTCATTATTCATCAAATTTAATTATGTCCTACGACTTTAATTATTATATATGACAAAAAACAACCTGTCAAGTATTTTTACTTGTCAGGTTGTAAAAAATTTTAACGGCTCAAAACTTCTTGTTTTACTAGCACTTTTTCTTCATATCTATTTTTTTCTACAATTTTAATTGGTTGTTTATCCACAACACTAATAATTAAAAAGCTGATTATGCAGATAATCCATTCAAAATAAATTACATGTGGCAATACATGTATCTGAGGTACAAATTGCCATAAAACCAATCCTATCAAACCTACAACTGTAGTGTAAAATGCTGAATTTTTACGACAAAGACTAGGAGCAAACACAGTAAATAAAAATACTACAGTAAACGCAGTAGTCAAACTTAAACCAATCATCATAGTTTTTAAAATTCCCACTGCATTAAACGCTAACCATAAAGTAGCAAGACCTACTAATAATATAACTAAACGATTTACTTGCAAAAATTTTGCAGTTGTTACTTGTGGATTGATAAAACGTTTATAAATATCCTGAGAAATAAGCGTACCTGCACCTAATAATATTGTACAAGCAGTGGAAACATCTGCTGCCCATAATGCTGCAAGTGTTATCCCTGAAACTACAGGATCTAAGCTCATGATGATTTGAGGAAGTGCCATAGTTGGATTAATATCTGGATATTGAACTTTAGCTGCTAAACCTAAAATAGCTGATAAAAAGCCAATTGGGAAAATCAATGCTCCACCTAAAATAAAGCCTTTTTTTGCTGTTTTAGCATCTTTTGCAGCACAGGCAATCTGTACAGTTCCTTGCAAAGTGAGTGCTTGAGATATCATAATCAAAATCCAACCCAATACTACAGCTAAGCCTAAGCCACCAATAGGACTAAACCAAGAAAAATCAACTACAGGTAAATTATTATTGATATTTACAAGACCACCATTATTATCTACGACAGAAATAGTTGAATATAAAATTCCTAAATAAATTAAGCTAACACTTATCATATTAGACATACCCGAAGACCACAATCCGCCCACAACAGTAATACCGATGAAAACTATAGCACTCATTATCATGCCTGTTTTCATAGAAAATATATCTGGCATAAGTGTTGATAAAATTGCCCCACCTGCTACATATTGAAGTGAAATAATACAAATAAGAATGATTGCTAAACCAATTGCACTTATAAGGCGACCTTTTTTATCATAATAACGTTCAAATAATTCTGGTATCGTAGAGCAACCCATTTGTCTATATTTCCCTGCGGCTAAAATTCCCATAACCACAGCACCGATTGCCCATGCTCCATTGTACCAACCAGCTGCAATGCCCACCTGTGTTGCATTTTCTGCCACACCAACAGTAGAAGCAGCACCTACAGCAAGACCTGTTACATTAAAAGCAATAAGTGATGTAGATAATTTTCTTCCTGCAAATAAATACTCCATAGGATTTTTATTAGCGCGATGTTTTACATAAAAAGATATTGCAAATAATAATACTACATATAAACAGACTATCATTAATTGAATAGACATAGTTTTCATCCTTTCTTATGATGTTAATCAAAATTTTTACTTTAACATCAATCTTTAAATTACTGCAGATTAAATTTTAACCATACTGAGCAAGAAGTCTCCTACCTCTAAGGTAGTGAGATGAATTGCT
>ERZ791579.769-NODE-769-length-20519-cov-3.842797_pt1 | contig 20519 bp, 19 predicted proteins | sample MGYA00509968_ERZ791579 | MGnify/ENA primary metagenome ERZ791579 (study PRJEB30046, sample SAMN00791924) | human gut metagenome | study: EMG produced TPA metagenomics assembly of the A metagenome-wide association study of gut microbiota in type 2... | reverse complement strand
TACCGGAGCGTAAAGGTACGAAGAATTTGTGAATAGCACAGATTTTTTCGTACCTTTTTTTATCATTCGGCGTTTATTTCTGCTTGTTGGTCAATGCGGCAATGATATACTTTCCCGGTGCCCCGATCTTGCCCCACGTCGTATTGCTGAACAGCCTCCATATCTGCGTGCCTTTCCTACCGTAATCCGACAACTTCATAATTGCCTGCTTTTCTTTCAGATCCGTCACTTTATGGCGTTCCAGGCTTTCCAGCAGTCCGGTTACGTTGTGTGTAGTCTGATTGTAAGCATACCCCGGAATTTCAAACGAAGCATTACTTGTTTCTTCCTCCTCAGAAGATAGTTTATTTTGGTTTGGTTTAGTTTGTCCGGAAATGTCCTCATTTTCCGGATTCACCTCCGCGTCAGTTTTAAAAATGTCTGCATCTTTTTTATTCGTGCCTCCTCTTTGTTTACCATTTCCTGGCCGGACTTCCAACAAATAAGGTAATTTAGAGAAATCAATCTTTCTTCGTACAGTAGCTTCCAGCCAGACTTTCTGAATCTGCTCTGAGGTCAGGACCCCATATTTCTCATAAATATCTTTATTGAAAAATTCCTTTTCCAGCAGTAACTCTATAATTTTCTCCATTACTTCCTCTTTAATACCTCCGCCTACTTTACGGACGAAGATAAGACTCTGTTCTTTTCCCCAAGAAATATAATACCCTTCTTAATATAAGAGGATAAGATTCCGAATTTAGCTTCTAACAGTTCCATTATTTCTTCGTCGAAAAAATTTGCAGGTGTGGGGAAATAGGGGATTCCTTTATTAATCATACTCATAGTTCAATATTTTTTATTAAATGTTATACAATCGCTTTCCATTCCAACAGGTTTCCGATCATAAACCGTCTCCACGCGTGTTGCTCCATACTCCAGTAGACCACAGACATCTGCCGGGAAGTGATCTTGAACTCCCGGTGAAAATCTTTTTCATATCCAACCAAGGTTCCTTGTTCCATACAGAATGTGCCGTCTTGCTTATGGAAAGCAATCATGGCATTTCCATATAACATTCGTTCAATAAGCTCTATACAGCTTTGCACAGTTTTTTCTGCGCATTTTTCCGAAATACCCTTTTCGGCGGCAATACGTTTTTTCCATACTAACTTGCAGGCTTCTAACTTGCTTTTGTCTATTTTTCTTTTCATCTTTTTTCTTCTGTTTTTTTTAATATTTGTTTTTTACGAATAAAATCTCCCCTTCAGGATAGTGACGGTATATGATTATTATAGGGTCGCTATCCTTTCATTATAGTGATACTGTTTAATTGTTATAGCGTCACTATTTTTGAAGATAGATATACGTTGTCTTTAGTCGGCTAGAAACGGCTGCGAAAGTATATCTTTTGTTTCTTCTGCACAATTATTTTTGTCAACGCTTATTCTCTACTCTCTTTTTTACTTGTTTTTCTTCCTCTTCTTTTCGTTCTCGTTCCTCTTGCCTGATGTTACATAACTTTGTTTCTATACTACTAATTTCTAACAATTTAAACCCGCCATGTTTAGCTATATATAAGCTCTCCGTTTCGTAGATATATTCAGCTAAGTCTTTTAGTTTTTTAGAGCATCTGACGTGTACTTCCCCTCTTTCGAATTTGTGCAAATAAACAGTGAGAAGTTCCGTTTCATCTCCGGTTAATCCTGTCCTGTTTTCGAGTTCCTCCCAACTGATGATTTCCCCTTTCACATGTCTTCTAGTGTTCTTTTTCCGTTTTTGGACCTTCTTTTTTACTTGTACTTTTTTCTCTTGTTGATTTGTTTTTTTCTTTGCCATAGTTTGCTAATTTTTGCAATGGTTAAATAAATTAAATAATAAATTATACTTTGGCAAGCGTGCAACGAACCTGCAAAAAGATTTGTTTTTTTGCTGCATGCCAAATGGTATATATTATAAAATAACTAGTGATGCAAATGATGAGTAAAAATGGATTTAGCCGGTGTGGAGAGATCTACATCGGTCGTTTGCGAAAGGAAGGGCGTTATTCTACGGCGCATGTCTACAAAAATGCCCTCCTTTCTTTCAGCCTGTTCTGCGGCACGTTCAATGTGTCGTTCAGGCAAGTAACCCGGGAACGTTTACGACGTTACGGACAGTATCTTTACGAATGTGGGTTGAAGCCCAACACCGTTTCCACGTATATGCGTATGCTTCGCAGTATCTACAATCGGGGAGTGGAAGCGGGTAGTGCTCCTTACATCCCCCGCCTATTTCACGATGTCTATACGGGTGTGGATGTCCGTCAGAAGAAGGCCCTTCCTGTTGCCGAGTTGCGAAAGCTGCTTTATGAAGATCCCCAATCGGAACGTTTACGCCATACACAGGCTATTGCCGCTCTGATGTTCCAGTTTTGCGGAATGTCGTTTGCCGACTTGGCTCATTTGGAAAAGTCAGCTTTGGACCGGAACGTGTTGCGGTACAACCGTGTCAAGACGAAAACTCCGATCAGTGTGGAAGTGCTGGATACCGCGAAGGAGATGATTCACCGGCTTCGCAACAGTCAGCCTTCCCGCCCTGATTGTCCGGACTATCTGTTTGATATCCTGTCCGGTGATAAGAAACGTAAGGATGAAGGAGCTTACCGTGAATACCAGAGTGCTCTTCGTCGATTTAATAATTGTTTGAAGGATCTGGCTCGGGCTCTCCGTTTGAATTCTCCTGTCACTTCCTACACGCTCCGTCATTCTTGGGCAACGACAGCCAAGTATCGCGGAGTGCCGATTGAAATGATTAGTGAATCATTGGGACACAAATCTATAAAAACCACACAAATCTACCTGAAAGGCTTCGAGCTTAAAGAACGTACAGAGGTAAATAAAGGGAATTTATCTTACATAAAAAATTGTTATGTAGGTAAATAAAAAGATGTAATGAGTTAATAATCAGAATTAAAGTGTATCTGTTACTTCTTAGGTAACAGAATTAAATTTGACGCAAAGATAGACATATTTTAAGATAGTAAACAAATATTTTCCCATTTTTTTTCGTTTTATCTGAAACATAGGGCAAAAAAGTATTTGAACATGAAATCTCTTTTTTCATGCTCAATGATTTTTTATTGCCCGAAATCAAGAAATCTTCTCGTTGAATATCAGGCCCCCTTCTTTTACACCCTGTATATCAGTGTAATTTCCCTTTTTCATTGTTGTGTGTGTCTTGTGTATATACTGCCTGTTACCTAAGAAGTAACAGATATACATGGGGTAAAAAAATATGATTTTAACGAAACAAAAATCAGCAAATGCTGGGCCTAGTAATGGGACAGGGGAAGGCGTAGCATACTCAAAACGTTGGTATGTCGCTTTGGTTCGCATGCATCACGAGAAGAAAGTAGCCGAGCGTTTAAATAAAATGGGGATTGAGAATTTCGTTCCGGTTCAGCAGGAACTTCATCAATGGAGTGACCGACGCAAGATGGTCGAGTCTGTATTGCTTCCAATGATGGTATTCGTACACGTTGATGCAAAAGAACGTAAAGAAGTTCTTTCCTTTTCTACAGTAAGTCGGTATATGGTAATGCGAGGTGAGAGCAGTCCGACTATCATTCCTGATGAGCAGATGGCTCGTTTCCGATTTATGCTTGATTATTCAAAAGATGTCATTTCCATGAACAGTGCTCCCTTGGCACGTGGTGAAAAAGTTCGCGTCATTAAAGGTCCTTTAACCGGACTTGTGGGTGAACTTGTTACAGTAGACGGCAAAAGCAAGATAGCTGTTAGGCTTAATATGTTAGGATGTGCTTGTGCTGATATGCCGGTAGGGTATGTAGAACCGGTTAGATTTTGAATATGTACTTGTATTTCTGATACATTATTTTATTCATTTATACTACAATGGAAAAAACATTGAAGGGCATAGTACAATATGCTCGTAAAAACTATTTCAGCTATTGGGTTATTTTAGGTATTGATACGGCACTGTCTGTTTTATGTTCATTGGTCGCTTATGCCGTAATTCACTATATGGCACATGTTCCGATAAGTGACTGGATGCTTTGCAAATTTATTTGCGTCTCTTTAGTGTCAAGTGTTGCAGGGGCATTAATATTCCACACTTATCGTAATACAATTCGTTTTTCACAGGCACGTGAACTTTGGCGTGTCATGTGTGCCGTCCTATTCAAGGTAGCCTGTCTGGTGGCTATTTCTTATTGGGTTATTTATGAGACTGAATTGCCGGATAATTATAGGATATCTTATCTCTTGTTTGATGGTTTATTGACTTTGGCGACACTGACAGCCTTCCGTGTATCACTGATAATTGTCTATGACCTGTTGCTGGATTGGGTGAATAAGAAGAATACCCGCATTCTTATTTATGGTATTGACGAAAAGAGTGTGGCCTTAAAATTCCGTCTCCGCGACAGTGCACATTATAAAGTTGCAGGTTTCTACACTTACGGTAAAAACAACAGTAGACGTCGTCTGACAGACCTTCCTATCTATTATTTTGAAACAGAAGAAGACTTCAATCGTGTCATAAAAAAACATGGTATTCATGGTATTCTGTTTTCCTGTTATGAAGATACCCGTCTGGAGGAGAACCGCCTTTTAGAGTATTGTAAAAGTAATGCTGTCAAGACTTTTATTGCTCCTACTATCAGTGAAGCGGATTCTGACGGGAACTTTCATCAGTGGATACGTCCTATTAAAATTGAAGATTTATTGGGACGTGCTGAAATCAATATAAACCTTAGTCAGGTCGCAGAAGAATTCAGAGGAAAAGTTGTATTAGTGACCGGTGCTGCAGGTAGTATCGGTAGCGAGCTTTGCCGTCAATTGGTGCAAATGGGTATTCAAAAACTCATCATGTTTGACTCTGCAGAGACTCCTTTGCATAATGTCCGTTTGGAATTTGAGAAAAATTATCCTGCTATCGATTTTGTTCCGGTGATTGGTGATGTACGTGTGAAAGAACGTGTGCGTATGGTATTCGAACTTTATCATCCTCAAATTGTCTTCCACGCCGCTGCTTATAAACATGTTCCTTTAATGGAAGAAAATCCTTGCGAAGCTGTACTTGTCAATGTCACGGGTTCGCGTCAGGTCGCCGATATGGCGGTGGAGTATGGTGCAGAAAAAATGATAATGGTTTCTACCGACAAAGCTGTGAACCCGACTAATGTGATGGGATGTTCCAAACGTTTGGCGGAAATCTATGTACAGAGCTTGGGGTGTGCTATCCGTGAGGGAAAGATAAAAGGACATACTAAATTCATTACTACACGTTTTGGAAACGTATTAGGCAGTAACGGTTCTGTAATCCCGCGCTTCAAGGAACAGATTGAGAACGGTGGTCCTGTCACAGTGACTCACCCTGATATTATTCGTTTTTTTATGACGATTCCCGAAGCTTGTCGTTTGGTTATGGAGGCTGTTACAATGGGAGAGGGTAATGAAATCTTTGTCTTTGAAATGGGCAAGGCCGTTAAGATTGTCGACTTGGCTACCCGTATGATTGAATTGGCGGGTTATCGCCCGGATGAAGATATAAAGATTGAATTTACTGGCTTGCGACCGGGTGAGAAACTCTATGAAGAAGTGCTGAGTGATAAAGAAAATACGATTCCTACCGAGAATAAAAAAATTATGATAGCTAAAGTACGTCGGTATGAATATGCTGATATTCTTGATATATATGCGGAGTTTGAGAAGTTGTCCCGTGCTGTGCGGATTATGGACACGGTCAGATTGATGAAAAAAGTTGTTCCGGAGTTCAAATCGAAGAATTCGAAATTTGAGGTACTGGATAAAGAATAATAAACTTGAGAAATTTATGTATAATTTGTTTTGTATTTGTGCAAGTAGAGTAAGTAGAAAGGGGAGGGGGGTATTTCCCTGTTTAGTTGCGATATTGCTGTTCGCTTCCTGCCAGTCGTATAAGAAAGTTCCTTATTTACAAGATGCAAAAGTTGTAGAACAGACCACTCAACAGGAAAATCTATATGATGCAAAGATAATGCCTAAAGATCTGCTTACTATTGTAGTGTCATGTACCAGCCCGGAATTGGCCGTTCCGTTTAACCTAACGGTAGCTACTCAAAATAATGTAGCTATAACAAGTACAACCTCCCAACCGATATTGCAGCAATATCTCGTAGATAACGATGGAAAAATAAATTTTCCGGTACTAGGTGAGTTGAGGGTAGGTGGCTTGACCAAGAAAGAGGCGGAGCAACTGATTGTGGAGAAACTGAAACCTTATATCAAAGAAACGCCGATAGTCACTGTCCGTATGGTAAACTATAAAATCTCCGTATTGGGTGAGGTTGCCCGTCCGGGAACTTTTACTATCAGTAACGAGAAAGTGAATTTGTTGGAAGCGCTTGCTATGGCGGGTGACATGACGGTTTGGGGAGTTCGCGACAATGTAAAGCTGATTCGTGAAAGTGCTGATGGCAAACAGGAAATTATAACACTGGATTTGAACAGTGCGGAGACCATTCTTTCTCCCTATTATTGGTTGCAGCAGAACGATATCGTTTATGTGACTCCGAACAAGGCAAAAGCACGCAACTCGGATATTGGTAACAGTACAAGCCTCTGGTTCTCCGCTACCTCTATTTTAGTGTCATTGGCAAGTTTATTAGTAACAATTTTCAGATAATAGCATTGTATGATTGATGAAAGAAAAGATAAATTAGGGGAACAGTCTGAAGAACAGGTTAATATTCAGGAACTTCTTTTCCGTTATCTGATTCACTGGCCTTGGTTTGTAGTATCGATAATTATTTGTATTGCTTGTGCATGGGGATACCTACGTCTGACAACACCTATATATAATATTTCTGCCACTGTCCTTATTAAAGACGAAAAGAAAGGTGGTGGTGCAAGTATGTCTTCCGATTTAGAAAAGATGGGATTGGAGGGTTTCGTCTCTTCATCTAGCAATGTAGATAATGAAATCGAAGTACTTCGTTCAAAGTCTTTGGCCAGAGAGGTGGTAAACAATCTGGGACTGTTCGTGACTTATATGGATGAAGACGAATTTCCAAGCAAAGAGCTTTATCATACATCTCCTGTTTTAGTGAGTCTGACTCATCAGGAAGCGGATAAACTTCCGGGTAGAATGGAAATAAATATGATTCTTCAACCAACGGGTGCGTTGGGGGTACAAATTACAGTAGGCGAAAAAGAGTACCGGAAACAGTTTGATAAATTGCCTGCTGTATTTCCGACAGATGAGGGTACGGTTGCTTTTTTCGCAAATAACGATACCTTGTCAGCAGTTTGTCCGGAAAATATAACCAAAGAACGTCATATCACAGCTTTTATTAACAGACCTTTTTCTGTGTTGAAAGAATATGTTAACTCTTTGTCAATAGCCCCCACTTCAAAGACTACTTCTGTAGTTGTTATTTCATTGGAAAATACAAATACCCGGCGTGGTAGAGATTATATCAATAAACTGCTTGAAATGTATAATATCAATGCCAATAATGACAAGAATGAGGTGGCTCAGAAAACTGCTGAATTTATTGACGAACGTATTGGTATTATTTCTAAAGAATTAGGCAGTACAGAACAGGATTTGGAGAACTTCAAACGTAGTGCGGGGATTACTGATTTGAGCAGTGAAGCACAGATAGCCTTGACAGGCAATGCTGAATATGAAAAGAAACGCGTGGAAAATCAGACTCAGATAAATCTGGTGATGGACTTGCAACGCTATATGAAAGGTAATGAATATGAAGTATTACCGAGTAATATCGGCTTACAGGATGCAGCATCAGCCGGTGCGATAGACCGTTATAATCAAATGCTGGTTGAAAGGAAACGTCTGTTGCGTACTTCGACGGAGAATAATCCGACCATAATCAATCTGGATACCAGTATTCGTGCAATGAGAACCAATGTGCAAGCTACCTTAGATGCTACATTGAAAGGATTGCAGATTACCAAAGAAGATCTGGCTCGTGAAGCAAGCCGTTATTCCCGCCGTATCAATGATGCGCCCACTCAGGAACGCCAATTTGTGAGCATTGCCCGCCAGCAAGAGATTAAATCGGGTTTGTATCTGATGTTGCTTCAAAAACGTGAGGAGAATGCCATCACTTTGGCGGCTACTGCCAATAACGCGAAGATTATTGATGAAGCGTTAGCAGATGACAATCCGATTTCTCCCAAGAAGACGATAGTTTATTTGGCTGCTTTAGTCTTAGGTGTGGGACTTCCGGTAGGAGTTATTTATCTGATAGGTTTGACAAAATTCAAGATTGAAGGTCGTGCTGACGTTGAGAAATTGACTTCACTTCCTGTTGTTGGTGATATTCCGTTAGCAGATGAAAAGACTGGTTCTATAGCGGTATTTGAGAATCAGAATAATCTGATGAGTGAGACTTTCCGGAATGTCCGTACTAATCTCCAGTTTATGCTTGAGAATGGTAAGAATGTAATTCTGGTAACTTCTACTATCAGTGGTGAAGGTAAGTCTTTCATATCTGCTAATTTAGCAATTAGTCTTTCTTTATTAGGGAAGAAAGTGGTGATAGTAGGACTGGATATTCGTAAACCGGGGTTGAATAAAGTCTTCAATATACCTAAAAAGGAACATGGTATTACTCAATATCTGACAAACACAACTGCGAATTTAATGGATTTTGTGCAGCCTTCTGATATAAACAAGAATCTGTTTATTCTTCCCGGTGGTACAGTTCCACCTAATCCGACAGAATTATTGGCTCGTGGAGGGTTAGAGAAAGCCATTGAAACATTGAAGGCGAATTTTGATTATGTGATATTGGATACAGCGCCGGTGGGTATGGTAACCGATACTTTACTTATAGGACGTGTCGCAGATTTATCCGTATATGTATGTCGTGCTGATTATACCCATAAGGCAGAGTTTACTTTGATTAATGAATTGGCTGAAAATAACAAATTGCCTAATCTCTGTATTGCTGTCAATGGTTTGGATCTGAACAGTAGGAAGTATGGTTATTACTATGGCTATGGAAAATATGGCAAGTATTATGGTTATGGAAAACGTTACGGTTATGGTTACGGATATGGAGAGAAGCATGGAGGTAAAAAATAATTAAATCAAACAAAATATGCGTGATTTTAAAGACATTAAGATTGCCGTAGCCGGTACGGGCTATGTGGGGCTGAGCATAGCGACGCTGCTATCACAACATCATCATGTAACCACCGTGGATGTAATTCCCGAAAAGGTGGAAAAACTGAATAATAAGATTTCTCCAATCCAGGACGATTATATCGAGAAGTATCTTGCTGAAAAGGATCTTAACCTCACAGCAACTCTCGATGGTGCCGCAGCTTACAAGGATGCAGATTATGTAGTAATCGCTGCTCCAACTAACTATGACCCACAGAAAAACTTTTTCGATACACATCATATCGAGGACGTGATCGACCTCGTTTTGAGTGTGAATCCTGGTGCAGTGATGGTAATCAAATCTACTATTCCTGTAGGATATTGCCGTTCACTTTACGTGAAGTATGCGCTCAAGTTTTTGACCGATCCTTCACTCAAGGGTAAGAAGTTCAATTTGCTTTTCTCTCCAGAGTTCCTTCGCGAGAGCAAGGCACTTTACGATAATCTCTACCCATCTCGTATAATCGTTGGCTATCCAAAAGTATTGCCAGCTGATCGCAATAAGAAGTGGGAAGAGGAGAATGCTGCTATCGAGGCTATCAGCAATGCTGACGCTGAGAAAAATGCAAAAACATTTGCCGCACTCCTTCAGGAAGGCGCAATTAAGGAAAATATTGATACCCTTATCATGGGTATGACTGAAGCAGAGGCTGTTAAGCTATTTGCCAACACATATCTTGCTCTTCGCGTATCTTACTTCAATGAGTTGGATACTTATGCAGAGGTAAAGGGCTTGGATTCTCAGGCAATCATATCTGGTGTAGGTCTTGATCCTCGCATTGGCACACATTATAACAATCCTTCATTCGGTTATGGTGGCTACTGCTTGCCAAAAGATACAAAGCAGTTGTTGGCTAACTATGCAGACGTTCCTCAAAACATGATGAGCGCTATCGTGGAGTCAAACCGCACGCGTAAGGACTTTATTGCTGATGAAGTTCTTCGTAAAGCCGGTTACTATACCGCCAATAGCGACTGGAATGAATCTTCAGAGAAGGAAGTTACAGTCGGTGTATTCCGCCTTACTATGAAGTCAAATTCTGACAACTTCCGCCAGAGTGCCATTCAGGGCATCATGAAGCGCGTAAAGGCAAAGGGTGCCAACATCATCATCTACGAGCCAACACTTACTGATGGTGAAACATTCTTCGGCTCTAAGATTGTCAACAACCTTGATGAATTCAAGAAACTCAGCAATGCTATCATTGCTAATCGCTATGATACCGCATTGGATGACGTAAAGGACAAGGTTTACACACGTGACATCTTCCAGCGTGACTAAGGATTTCCAAAAACAAACTATAAACTAACATGGCCAATTTCCAATATCACATATTCTCACCTTACCGTGTTTGCCCTGATGATGGTGCAAAATTTGTTGAGGAATAAAAATCTCTAATTCGAGACAAGAAAAATCAAAGAATACCAGCTGCATCATGTGTCATGAGCAACCATCTATAGAGAAACTCCAGCGCACTGGAGTCATTGTCGTTGATGACAACATGCGCGTACTCAATATGTAAGAAAAACCGCAAGAGCCAAAATCTCATTGGGCTGTTCCTCCATTCTATGTATATTAAAAAAAAATTGGGCCTTGTTTGCAATTCAGTTGCTAATGGTTGTGGAAAGGATGCCCCAGGCAATCTTGCCCATTACATGGTTGACAATACTAAAATGCATGCATGGAAAATGTCAGCAGGCCGTTTCAACATCGGATCTCTCGATACTTACTACGAAGCAGTAAAAAAATACGGAAAATAAACATGGTAAAATTTAATTTAGATTTAAACGGAAAGACTATTTTGGTAACAGGTGCTGCTGGATTTATCGGTAGTAATCTTGCAAAACGTCTTATAAACGATTATAAAGATATAAAGGTAATCGGTCTTGATACCATGACCGATTATTATGATGTTAATATTAAGAAAGAGCGTCTTCGTGGAATAGAGGCTCTTGGTGGCAATTGGTCATTCGTGGAGGAATCTATTGCAAACAAAGAGGTTATCGATAAAATATTCACAAAAAATCGGATTTCAGTAGTAGTTAACCTTGCCGCACAGGCTGGTGTACGCTACAGCATTACTAATCCAGATGCTTATATTCAAAGCAATCTCATTGGTTTTTATAACATTCTTGAAGCATGTCGTCATCATGAAGTAGATCACTTGGTTTATGCTTCATCGTCAAGCGTATATGGTAGCAATAAGAAAGTTCCATACTCTACAGAGGACAAGGTGGATAATCCTGTTTCACTTTATGCAGCAACCAAGAAGAGCAACGAGTTGATGGCTCACGCTTATTCAAAGCTTTATAATATTCCATCTACAGGTCTTCGCTTCTTCACTGTTTATGGCCCTGCTGGTCGTCCAGATATGGCTTACTTTGGCTTCACCAACAAGTTGCGTGAGGGCAAAACTATTCAGATCTTCAACTATGGCAACTGCAAGCGCGACTTCACCTATGTAGATGATATCGTAGAAGGTGTACTGCGTGTGATGCAACATGCACCAGAAAAAGCCAATGGTGAGGATGGATTACCAATCCCACCATATAAGGTTTACAACATTGGTAACAATTCACCAGAGAGTCTCCTTGATTTCGTAACTATCCTTCAGGAAGAATTGATTCGTGCAGGAGTATTGCCATTTGATTACGATTTCGATGCTCACAAAGAGCTTGTACCTATGCAACCAGGTGATGTTCCTGTAACATTTGCAGATACAACACCACTAGAAGATGATTTCGGATATAAGCCAAACACACCATTGCGTGAGGGCTTACGAAAGTTCTCTGAGTGGTATAAACAATACTATGGATAATATAATAAACCTGTCGAGTTTATATGTATTAGCATTCAAATAAACTCATATGGTATTCTGGCAGCACAGGTAGGCGAAAGGCGAAGTTCGATACTTCCTGCCAGATCAAATATAATTTGAAATATGAATATTCTTTTAACAGGTGGAGCAGGTGCTGATGGACGTGCAAAAGTCTGATCCTGAGTGGAATGTGGTGCTGCTTCGTTATTTCAATCCTATTGGCGCTCACGAGAGTGGTTTGATAGGTGAGAATCCGAATGGCATTCCAAACAACCTGATGCCTTATATCACGCAAACGGCTATTGGCATGTGCAAGGAACTGGGTATTTTTGGTAATGATTACGATACTCCTGATGGAACTGGTATTCGTGACTTCATACATGTTGTAGATTTGGCGAAAGGCCATGTATGCGCATTAAAGGCTATCGTTGAGAACAAGAGGTATAATATAGAGTGGATAAGTATAACTAGAATGAGATCCCTACTTTTTCCACACATTCAGCAATGATTACTCTCAAAATTAAATTGCTATAGGTAGGATCTCATTCTTTTATTTATTATGATAAGAAATAGGGAAGATCTTAGGTTTTATTTAAAAGAAGACATGTCTCAGTATTCTTTGTCTTTTTGGAAATATATTGCTTATCTTATTTATGGATTTGAAAATGCATATATATTGAAATATTTAAGGCTTTTGAGATACTGTGAATATCATTATAATTGTCACCACAAAATAAGATTTCATTTATATAATATTAGGAGACAACATTTGGGATTGAAATTAAACATTGACATTCCATTAAATGTTTGTGGTTATGGCTTACGTATTCGTCACCTTTCTGGTGGTGGTGGGATTTTACTAAATGCTAGAAAAATAGGAAATTATTGCTCTTTTAATTCGGGAGTTTTGTTAGGCAACAAGGATGATAATAGTAAGAAACCGATATTAGGTGAACGTGTCTCGTTTGGTCCATCTGCTAAAGCCTTTGGTGATATTGTAATTGAGGACGATGTTTTTGTTGCTCCTGGTGCAATTGTAACTAAGTCTGTTAGTAAATCACAGATTGTTGGTGGAATACCTGCAAAACTATTAAAAAACAAATAGATTCATATATGAATAGATACTTTTTAGATGATCAAAAAGCTCCTTTGAAAAAACTTATATGGCAGATATTCTTCGTTTTTTTCTTCGTTTATGAAGTTCAACCATTTGGAGTGCCTGACATGTTGACTTCGCGAAAGATAGTTTTTTACATTGCTGGTTTTACATTTATTACAAGGTTTTTAAAGCGTTTTAATTCAAAGACCTTTGATGATGTTAATTTTAAAAGGACATCAAAAAAATTAATTTCGATTGGTTTTGTCGTTTTCTTATGGCAAACTCTGATTACTTTACTACATTCAGGTACAGGCAGTGGTCAACCTATGTGGGGTAAAACATTACTGTTTTTGTTATTAACTTCATTTTTTTGTACCTTTTCTTATTTCTTTTTTAATAATATTAAACAGTTTCTACTTGCGATGTTTTACGCAACTGTGATTCAATCAGTTATTTGCATTGCAGATTTCTTTTCATTTGAAGTGAAAGTGTTTCTTTATAACCATTTTATGGTTGATGCAAATTTTGGTTATTTGTCTAGCTCAAGAGCTTACGGTTTAGGCGCCGCAGAGTCACTGTTGGCTATAAATCTTTTTTTGGGTCTTGTTCCAACTGCAATTTTGATCATTGGATGTTCAAAAAATGTATTTTATATTTTGGGATATATTGCAATATTATTTGCTGCTTTATTGGTGGGTTCAACTGGTTTTATTTTGGGAATTCTATTGCTAATCTTGACTATAGGCTTAGTCTTTATTTATGGTAGTTTCTACCAAAAATCAAGCTTAGCAATTATTGGAACAGTTGGTTTTTTTATCTTGTTTTCTTTGGCAGCTGTGTTTTTTTCAGATATTGAAGAGTTTGGTAATTTTCATAAGATATTAGCCTTTCAAGAGGTTGGAATTGAAAATCAAAATACAGTTCATACTTTAAGAGAACAAGCTGTAGCTCCTATTTGTCTGCATACTTTATTGGGAACATCATATTATCGTGGAACGGTTGATGGATTAACAACAATGTCGGACACTGGCTATTTACAATCATATTTTGGAAACGGCTTAATCTTAACTCTTATTTTTTATTTTTATTTATATCGACTTATGTTTATAAATGTTAGATATATAAAAAATCGAGTTATTTGTATATTATTGGGGTTTCTTTTTCTATCTATTGTTTTTGCGGAAGGAAAAGAACCTTACATTTATCATTATGGTAATACCTTTGTTTTCTTTTTAGCTTGTTTCCTTTCGAATAAACCTCATAAACAGTTGATTAAGTGATATGATTAGTGTCATTGTTCCAATATATAATGTTGAACGTTACATTAATAAATGTATTGATTCTATTATTCATCAGTCTTATAAAAATTTGGAAATTATTTTAGTCGATGATGGATCTCCTGATAAATGTGGCGAAATTATTGATGAGTATTCAAGAATTGATAAACGAATTCATGTAATACATAAATCTAATGGAGGTTTAAGTTCTGCCCGAAATGCTGGGTTGGATATTGCTTCTGGTGATTTTATTGGTTTTGTTGATAGTGATGATTGGATTGAGCCTACCATGTATGAAGAAATGCTTTCATTTATGGAAAAGGAACAATTGGACCTTGTTGAGTGCGCAATAAATTTGGTTACTAATAAATATATAGAAAAACCATCTATAGTTTTATCTGGTAAAGATGCTTTAATCAGGCACTTAGATTCTAAAAATAGAACAGTTCAATCGCTTCCAAGAACCGCAGTATGGTCTAAATTGTTCAAAAAAGAATTTTGGAAAACTAATCGTTTTCCTGTTGGGGAAATTCATGAAGATTATTTGTTGACTTGCAAAGCTTTGTATGAAGCCAAATCTGTGGGACTATTAAGAAGGGGACTTTTGAATCATCTTACAGATAATCCTAATAGCATTGTTAATACAAAGTTCAATTCTAAAGATCTTTATAAAGGCAAACAACTAGAATATCGAATTACATATTTAAAGGAAAAAAAAGAGCCTACACTTACAAATCTTGCTATGATTTCATATTATGGTTATATAGTATCAGCTATATGGAGATGTGATCAGAATGGAATGCCAGAAAGAGATAAATTAATTGCTAAGATAAAAGAAGATAAGAAGATTATATTCTCTCTTAATCTTCCATTTAAACGAAAAATAGATGCAAGGTTAATATGTTATTATCCTAAATTATATCTCATCCTACGTAAATTTTTTAATAAAATTAAATAATTTCATAATATGAAAGTTGTTCTTCTTGCTGGTGGATTTGGCTCACGTATAAGTGAGGAAAGTCAGTTCAAACCCAAGCCAATGATTGAAATTGGTGGAATGCCCATACTTTGGCATATAATGAAAGAATATGCCTTTTTTGGTCATAAAGAATTTATTATTTGTGCCGGCTATAAACAGGAATATACAAAGGAATGGTTTGCCAATTATTTTCTTCATAACTCTGATGTTACTTTCGATTATCGTAATGGTATGAATGAGATGACTGTTCACAGGACTAATATGGAACCATGGAAAGTTACAGTCGTTGATACTGGTTATAATACAATGACTGGAGGTCGTATCAAACGTATTCAAGAATATGTTGGTAATGAACCTTTCTTTATGACTTATGGAGATGGTGTTTGTGACGTAGAAATAGATAAACTTCTTGATTTTCATAAATCACATGGAAAACTAGCAACTCTTACTGCAGTGAAAATGACGCAGGATAAAGGTGTTCTTGATATAGGCGGTGATAATGCGGTTAAATCATTCCGTGAAAAGAGTGCTTCTGATGGTGCACCTATTAATGCTGGATATATGGTTCTTGAACCTAAAATCTTTGATTATCTTACTGATGATTCATGTGTTTTTGAGAAGATTGCACTTACAAAACTAGCTGAAGAAGGTCAGTTGATGTCTTATATTCATGAGGGTTTCTGGCAGTGTATGGATAACATACGTGAAAAAGCAATGTTAGAAAAATTATTAGCTGAAAATAAGGCACCGTGGAAACGTTGGGAACACTCAGTTCCAAATATTCCTGATTTCGCAAAATAAATAAAATGGAAGATATATTTGATTTTTACAAAGACAAGCGTGTATTTCTCACAGGTCATACAGGCTTCAAGGGATCTTGGATGTGTAAGATGCTTGCCAATGCTGGAGCGATCGTAACTGGCTATTCTTTGAATGCCCCTACAGAACCTTCACTTTTTAAGATTGCCAATATCGAAGGTGATATTCATTCTGTAATTGGTGATATTCGCAATCGTGAGTCATTAATGGCTGCATTCAATGAGGCTCAACCAGAGATCGTTCTTCACCTTGCTGCGCAGCCAATCGTTCGTGACTCTTACAAGGATCCTGCTTATACATACGAAACCAATGTTATTGGTACTGTAAATATCTTGGAGTGTGTTCGCCAAAGTAATTGCGTAAAGTCATTCCTTAATGTGACTACCGATAAAGTTTATTTAAATAAAGAATGGAATTGGGGCTATCGTGAAAATGAGGAGTTAGATGGCTATGATCCATATAGCAACTCTAAGTCTTGCTCTGAGCTGGTAACTCATAGTTATAAGCATTCATTCTTTACAGATAAGGAAGGACAGCCTATTATCCCTATTTCAACAGCTCGTGCAGGTAATGTAATCGGTGGTGGCGATTTTGCTAATGATCGTATTATCCCTGATAGTGTACGTGCAGCTGAAAAACATGAGGATATCGTAGTTCGCAATCCATTCTCAACACGTCCTTATCAGCATGTTCTCGAACCACTTTATGCTTACCTCTTGATTGCCATGAAGCAATATCAGGATAGTAAGTATGCTGATTACTACAATGTAGGTCCTGATGATGTAGATTGTTTCCAAACAGGTGCTCTTGTAGATCTTTTTGTGAGCAAATGGGGCGAGGGGTTGAAGTGGATCAATAAGTACGATGGAGGTCCTCATGAGGCTAACTTCTTGAAGCTTGATTGCTCAAAACTCAAATCCACTTTTGGATGGGCCCCACGTTGGAATTTGGATGAAGCCATGGAGAAGATTGTAGAATGGAGCAAATGCTGGCTTGCAGGTGGCGATGTTCGTGCTTGCATGGACAAGCAGATCAATAAATTCCTCGGACGTTAATTAACTTAACTAGAATGAAAAATGTAATTGTAACAGGTGCTAACGGTTTTATCGGTAACTCTCTGATCAAGAAACTGATTGAAAATAATGTAAAGGTTGTAGCAGTTGATATCAGCTTTGCTGCACCTAGATTGCCAGAAACTGATCTTATCACAAAGATTGAGGCAACGGTTGATGCGTCACTTGCCGATAAGATACCTGCTGGTGAATATGATGCTTTCTATCATCTAGCATGGAGAGGTGTGAATGGAGCAGAAAAGGCAGATCCAACCATTCAGCTTGCCAATATTCAGATGGCTATTGATTGTGCAAATATCTGCAAGAAACTGTCTGTGAAAAAATATCTGTGTGCAGGCACTGTTGCTGAGAATGCTACCTATAGCCTTCCTAATCTTCAGGCTACCAGCGGTGGTATGATGTATGGTGTTGCTAAGCATGCATGTCATTTAATGGTTGACGATTATTGCAAGAACATCGGTCAGCAATTCGTTTGGATGCAATTCTCTAATATCTATGGAGTAGGCAATAAGACTGGTAATCTTGTCAGTTATACCCTTGGTGAGTTGTTGGCTGGTAAGGAAGCGACATTTGGCCCTGGTCTTCAGCCATATGATTTCATTTATGTTGAGGATTTGATTGAGGCTGTTTATCGTCTTGGTGCTCACGAAACCAAAAAGGCCTTCTATTATATAGGTTCAGGTTCTCCTCGCATCTTAAAAGGCTATCTTCTTCGCATTGGCGAGTTAGCAGGATATGCAGATAAGATAGGTATTGGCATCCGTCCTGATGACGGCATCAAATACACTATAGAGATGTTTGATAATAGCGATCTCGTTGAAGCAATTGGCAACTATGTATCAACTGGCTTCGATTACGGTATCAACAAAACAATTACTTGGCTCAAGAGCCTCTAAATATATATTATTATGATTCAAAAGTTTGAATTCAAAGAGACATCCTTGAAGGGTGCATACGAGATAATTCCATTTTATGCTACTGACGAACGTGGTGGTTTCGTCAAGGATTACAACATTGATTTGTTCAAGCAGAACGGTATCGATCATGAGTTGAAGGAAGTTTTTTATACCATCAGCAAGAAAGGTGTTATTCGTGCTACTCACTTTCAGTTGGTTAAGCAGCAAGCAAAGTTGGTTCGTTGTATCAGCGGTCATGTTTATGATGTAATCGTCGACCTTCGTCCTGATTCTCCAACCTTTGGTAAGTGGCAAGGATTTGATCTTACAGGTGACAACCAGAAGACACTCTATGTACCTCAGTTCTTTGGTCACGGATATTTGGTACTTGAAGATTCTATCGTAAGCTACAAGTGTGGCGAAGTATTCTATGGCGAAGGTGATAGCGGTATCATGTACAATGATCCTGACATCAATATTGAGTGGCCATTTGAAAAGATCGGTGGTATCGAAAATCTGACTATCTCAGAAAAGGATACACATTTGATGAGCTTTAAGAAATATCAGGAAAAGGTTAAGTAATGGGTAAATATTTAATCGTTGGTTGTGGTTTGTCTGGATCTGTGATTGGCAGAGAACTTGCTGAGGATGGTCATGATATTACTATATGGGATAGACGTGATCATATAGGAGGAAATATGTATGATTATCTTGATGAGCATGGTATTATAGTTCATAAATATGGCCCTCATTGCTTTCACACAAATAATAAGGCATTGTATGATTATATGTGCCGCTACAATCAATGGCGTCCTTTTAGAATTTTTTGCCAAGCAGAAATAAATGGTAAAGCAACGCCATCGCCATTCAATTTCCAGACGATTGATGATTTTTATACAAAAGATGATGCGCAAAAACTCAAAGATGCGTTGAAAGAGAATTATCCAAACCGTGAGTTTGTTACAGTTGTAGAGGCTTTGGAATCTCCTGTAAGCATAATTAGAGAATATGCCGAATTTTTATTTGAAAAAGATTATAGCCTATATACCGCAAAACAATGGGGTATGGCACCCTCAGAGATAGATCCATCTGTTCTTAAACGAGTGCCATTGAGGTTATCGTATAAAGATGGATATTTTGATGATGAATATCAGGTTATGCCTGTTACTACTTATGAGCAATTTTTTAAAAATATACTCAATCACCCAAATATTAAGGTAAAGCTTGGAATCGATGCATTGGATCATATTTCCAAAGACGAAAAACGCAATATTATTCTTGTTGATGGAGATGACAGTTTTAATGTAATCTATACAGGTGCATTAGACGAATTATTTGATTGTTGCTATGGTAAGCTTCCATATAGATCATTAAGGTTTGAATGGAAGTATGAAGAGAAAGATAGCTTCCAAGGAGCACCTTTGGTGGCATATCCTCAAGCTGAAGGGTATACTCGCATAGTAGAATACAAGAAAATGCCACTTCAGGATGTAAAGGGAACTTCTTATGCAGTAGAATATCCTCTTCCTTATAATCATAGTGAGGAAGTAGAACCATATTATCCTATACTGACAGAACATAGTCAAAGCCTCTATATTCAATATAGAGAACTTGCTTCAAAATATTCTAATTTAATTGCATGTGGAAGATTGGCTGACTTTAAATATTATAATATGGATCAAGCACTAAATCGATCATTAGCCCAGAGTCGAATAATTCAAGAAAAGAAGTAATTAAATAAATGGGTACAAAGAAAAGAAATTCAAGTATTGAATTACTTAAGTTAATTTCAATTATACTTATTGTGTTGTCGCATGCTGCAGCTAGTGCACCTATTGCTACTAAAAATGGGGGGGGGATTTAGTACTATTAAATTCATTAAAAATAACAATTACTAATTTAGGTCAAATCGGTAATTGCATTTTTTTTGTTAGCTCTGTATGGTTTTTGTTAGAATCTTATAATGTTAAAATTAATAAGGCAATAAAAATGATTGTAGAATCATTTTGTACTTCTGTTTTTTGCCTTGCAATAGTTTTGCTTGCAGGATATAATATCCCTCTTAAAGAGATAGTCTTTTCTTTTTTCCCATTAACTTTTGGATTTTATTGGTTTATATCTTGCTATATTTTAATATATTTAATTCACCCATATATAAACTATGTGATAGAAAAATTGAGCCAATTTCAACTCTTTTGTATCGTTAGTAGTTTTGTATTGCTTTATAGTGTATACGTTTTAATATTAGGAGGTGACTATTTTTATTACAACGAGTTAATAGGGTTTCTTTCTCTGTACTTTATTACAGCGTATTTTAAGAAATATTCAAATAATAAATTATCTAGCCTTAATTCCGCAACACTATTATAAAATATTTTTTTTAAGTACCTGAGCAACA